>Ga0209489_100734_pt1 | contig 64444 bp, 27 predicted proteins | sample SiratrowhiteBW_FD_187527 | JGI IMG/M metagenome (GOLD analysis project Ga0209489, IMG submission 187527) | Root nodule microbial communities of legume samples collected from California, USA - Siratro white BW (SPAdes) (version 2) | ecosystem: Host-associated > Plants > Roots > Nodule | place... | reverse complement strand
AAAAAAATATTTTTCGTAAAAACTCTAAAATCCCTAAACAAATGGATTACAATAGGAAAGTGTTATGGGGGAGAGAAAGAAGAAATTGCTTACTTTTCTCACAATACATACATATATAAGTATATACATATATATATATATATATAGCAATAAATTAAAGTAATGATAGTGGATGAACCGGCCACATTTTGGACAGCAAATATAGCTTCAAAGTGGACTTGCTTAATAAAATATTGCGCGCATAATATGTGGTTGTTTAACTTCCCCCAAACATGCCTCTAATTTGTTTAGGTAGTAAGAGAATCTTGAACGAAAACATGACAAACGTATACCTTTGAAGTTTTGTTTAAAATAATTGTATTAAATTGTTTAACTTAAAAAAAAGTAGAGGTAATAATGATAAAACGATTGATAATAATTCGTATAGTTTAGAGTCACTGATTATTTCCATTTAATAACTCAAAATATTAATATTTTAATTATGTTTTTTTTTAATTTCAAATAATATTATATATTAGTAAAATTGGTCATCAAGGTATTTTTTTTAAAGTATATTAAAAGGCAAAATTTAAATCTAATTTAAAGTCTTATATTCTATAATTTAATTTTATATTTAGTTAATATTTTGTATCAAGAATCAAACATATATTAAATGAAAGCATGAATGAAGTATCTCAACCTTTTTACACAAAATAAAATAATTTATCCTTTTATTCCAACATAATCTTTTATGCCCACATGATTTTTTTTTTCATAAAATTATCTCTTTTTTTTCTAACAACAAAAAATGAAACTTAAAAGAATGTTTCAACCCCAATACCAAATGTAAGATACATGAAACTTAAAAATATCCCTAAAAATCAAAATGAAAAACCATATAAAATTGAAGCAGTTAGTTTGAGCATGAAAATTTTGTAGAACCACAATACCAGCATGTGTTGCACTTCATGAAAATCAGCATATACAGGGAAGTTTTCTTTGCCTTTTGACAGGTTTATGACTGAGGTAGCAACTTTTGTGATCCTTGGCCAAGTAAATTCGATCATGCAGAAAGACATTTGCAGATAATTGTGGCAAAAATAACCTGTAACAACACTACAATATACTCTTCTATGAATGCAGCACTTGAAAGTGTTTTGATGTGTTCTGCTTGTTCCCTCATTCCAGTTTTGTTGTCCATTATCCCTCTAGATTTATTGCAGAAGTAGTAAATTGCATGGTTGCCACACTTTGGATAAATTGTAACCATATATCCTTAGCTAAAACCAAGCACAAAACCTTACCACCATCCTTTGAACTACAAAAATATATAACTAACTAAAACATTTCTACCTAATAAAAGTCAGTGAAGCAGAACACAGGATGCCAAAGTTTACTTATGAACAGTAACAATTAACAATTAAAACAGGATGTTGTTATTTTCATTTTCATTAGAGGTATGCTCCTAATCGATCAAATATTCATTAAATTTTTATAAAAACAAGAATAAAAGTTAAGGAAATATAATATTGTAATAAAAAATTAGTTATAATTATATAAATTTGAAATATTGAATCAAATAAATTGAATGTAAAACAAAGTTAAAAGGATAGTACCTCAATAAAAATGTTCAACATTATTTATACCTATTCCTATATCTGGATATTGTCAGTTAACATCAGCACACATTTTAAATTATTTGAAATCCCTATCTATGTACAAATGTCATCCAATATTTTATGCCACCCCGCAAAGTCAACCGTTGTTTTCTTAAGTTCTAATGGGCAAACCATACACAGACCTAAATGGGAAAATTATGTTTCGTAATTGTTAGCCCATAACATGCACACAAGTTGGATATTCTGTTGGGTAATTATGTGAAAGTATTGTTATAAATAATAACTGATCATGAAATTTAATCACACAAAAAGTTGAAGGTTCCATCTAAAACAAAGAGTATGGTATTATCAAATTTTTATTGATATGTCTTAAATTCATACACTGAATTTATTTAAAACTTTAAATAGACCTATATATTATCCTATTTAACAATTTTATCAGAAATCATGTTTCTAAATAAATTTTAAATTCAGATTAAACTTTTGAAGGTTTTATAATATCAATATCCATGCATTTGGTCAAGAAGTTAATTACGTACTCACATGTTTTGAGAAAGAAGAGTTTACTCGGTCTATGAAATAAACTATAGAGAGACGCAACTACTAGGGAAGGCACGAACTACTATTGTGTTTTACTCCGTTTTGAAAGTTTTATGCCTTGGTTTTTCTTTGTTCTTCATTTTGAAAGGCATAGTGAAAAAGAAGATGGCAGAAAATATGAAGAGAAGCAGCTTCGAAGTGTTGGGAATGTGCTGTGCTACAGAAGCAGCACTGGTTGAAAGAATTCTGAAGCCTCTTCTTGGTGTCAAACATGTCTCAGTGATAGTCCCTACACGAACAGTCACTGTGGTCCATGATGTTCTCTTCATTTCTGAGTCACAAATAGGTGATTTCTGTACCGTTTTCTCTTCACTTTTTTTTGGTTAACAAAAGTTGGTGTATCAGGGGTTGATCGTGGATTTAAATATCTATAATGATCACGAGAGAAGTTGACTGATTCTTTAATCTTTATGTGATATAGCTCATAACTTCCTTTATTGCTTGGATTTATTATGGGGTGTGACTACGTGCTTTTCTCAGTTCATGATGTAATTTTACCTTTTAAAATTGTTACTTCCTGTTAATGTTTTTGCTTTTGGATTTACATGCTAGCTTTTCTTGGGGTCTGAAATGTGTTGACTGATGGTTTTGCTGTCATGTAGAACTTGTCATGTCAATCCCTTGTCGAGGGTCTAGAAGTGTAAGCTTCGAAAGTAATTCATCGTGATAGTTAAATTTTTTGCTTAACTAACAGTATGTCAATGAATATATAAGTATAATTTTACATTAGTTATGGTAACCAAAGGGAATTACTACTATTGATCTATCATATATGAACAAGGCTTTCTTACTTTGTGGCGAACTAGATCGTAGTTAACAGAAATCAGTACACAGGAACACGTAATATGGGGGGTTTGCAATCAGTTATTGTTTGCAATCATATGACAAATCTTTTGTTATTGTGAATTTGATACACAACATGTGGTATGGTGAATTGGGTTTGCAGTTTAACGTTGAACGAGTCCTGGTAACTATGGCCAGAACGTCCTAGGATTCTCAGACCCTGTATGGTGGGAGCCATATGAACATGAACTGAACCATTTTAATTGGAGAAGCTTTCTATCTTCCTAGGATTTATAATGATTGTAAATACTTCTAATACAGCTTGTCAAATAAAACTTTCATTGGTTATTATTCAAATGCATGGAGTTTCTAATTTAAAATTTACATTCACAGTGTTACTTGTAAATTTAATTACTTTTTAGCTGAGATTATGTATGATTTGCTTTGGCATTCACTAAAATACGTTTTGCTTTAGTCTATTTTCTGTTCCTAAATATCAAAAATGAGGGAAAAAATCTTGTGTAGAGTCATTACTTTATTTTCCTCAAACAGACACGAGAATTTATTTAACTTTGTTGTTTGATTGTGTCAGCTGATGCACTGAATGCTGCAAGGCTTGAAGCTAGTTTGAGACTACAGGGAGAGACTGATAATGAAAAGAAATGGCCAGATTTAACTACAATGGTGTGTGGCTTGTTTCTGGCACTTTCTTTCTTGAAATATATATATCACCCTTTGGAATGGTTGGCACTTGGTTCTGTTGTCATTGGCTTCCCTAAGCTTCTACTCAGGGCCATTGCATCCATTAAGGCTCTGACTCTTAATATCAACATTCTGGTTATCTTGGCAGGTACTTTGGTTTGAATTGTAATTTGTCGATTCCTCAGTCAAAAATCGTACACTTTACTAATGTAGTTTACTTTCCAAAGAAAATAACAACACTTGTTAGTTTATATGGAAAAAATGTACATGTATGACATAAGACAGAATGTCCTGTTTGTTATGTTTCACTTTTATACCTTGCAGTGTGTAGTACTGCTGCTTTACAAGATTTTTGGGAGGCTGGTGTCATCATCTTCTTATTCTCCATTGCTCAATGGCTTGAGACAAGAGCAACTCACAAGGTTTGGGACATCATTTCCCCAATTTCTTCTTAAATGTTTGCTACATTTTCTTAATTAAGTAACTCTTCCTATTAATGCCAAATTGTGTGCATTTAGGCTTTGTTTGGATGGGGGAGTGGATTTAAAGGAATTTGAGTAGATTGTGTATGGATGATAAAGGTTGTTTGGATTAATAGATAGATGGTAAGATTTGAAGGGATTTGAGGGGAATGTCTGTGAAAGTTTGGGAATGATTTGATAGATGTTATAGATTTTTTTTAATTGATATATTTGTGAAATTACTAATTGACTCTTGTGGAATAATTGACCTAACTGCATGTGCAGTATATTGCAAGGGGTGTTTCGTAATTTCCAATAATTACATCCTTGCAAATATCTTCAACTGATCAAGGATCTTATCTCCCAAATCTTCGCCAATTCATCCTCGCAAATTAGTTCAACCAAACACACTTAATCCACGAACATCCATCCTCTTGAACAGTGGAGCCAAGTAAATTGGTTGAACCAAACACAACCTTAATGTGCTTATCTATATACTCTAGTTCCCTTCTATGAGGCATAAATTTAGATTTGATTTTTAATGTTTTTACAATTTTGTCAATGACTAATCATGGTATTCCCCAACAAAACGTGCAGTACCAGGTTACATGCAAAGTAGGAGTAATTTCTTAAAACATTGTAAGGATTTGTTAGAGGCATGAGCAAATTCCAAGTTTATCATCTTGCTTTGCTCTTAACCGAAGGTGACTACAGCTGGATTCTTGTCTGTCTATACTCTTATTATGAGATAGTGAAGAATTTCTCTTTTCTTCTCTCTCACACACATTAATCACTGTTAAGTTGTAAAACACACACCTAGTACTTCATTAAAACATTGCTATTCAATATGTTATGATGTGCTTTATAAGTTTAAGCTTATATTATATCTACAAAGTGGCAGAGAAACAAGGTACAGAACTTCACTATTGTCTTCAGTATCATTTCTCAAATTGCAATTACATTTGCTTCTGAAATGTTCTTCTGTGTGTATATTGTAAAATCATTATGGTTTTTCCTTGTTGCTATTTTTGTTTTCAGCTGTACTGCCGATATCTCTGGTACCAAGATTAATATTATGAATAATTAATATTAGAAGTTCTTAGAACTACTTAAGAATTGAAAATTTTGCTGATATGATATATAACATAGACCTGAAAAGAAGAATAACCGCAAGTCTTGCACATAAATAAGACAGTGCAGGTGTCTGAGAAGAAACAGAAAATTTTAAGGAGAAAAAGTGTTAGTAGAGTTCTTTGTGCTATATTGGGCCAATTTACTCCATAAATGTACGTGTCTTTTCCTATATCAAAATATTTGGTGATTTACTCCATTAGTCCTAGTTTTTCTTATCGTAGTTGATCATAACTCAGCTTATTCTATTAATTATTATTTCTTCACACTCATAAACAAACACTGATTATTACTTAGTGCTAGAATATGCAACTATTGGTTGAAGAACAGACACTATAAGACCTATTTTATGTTAACGTTTTTGACATTTTAAACCTGTACTTTAGGCAAAGGTTGCAATGTCCTCTTTGACTAGCATGGCTCCTCAAAAGGCTGTTATTGCTGAAACTGGGGAACGTGTTGACGTCAATGATGTTAAGATCGACACCGTACTTGCAGTGAGGTCGGGTGACGCTATTCCCCTTGATGGAATCGTGGTGGAAGGAAAGTGTGAAGTTGATGAAAAGATGTTAACTGGAGAATCATTACCTGTGATCAAAGAGCCTGATTCAGTAGTATGGGCTGGAACTATTAATGTGAATGGTTAAGTATCTACCTATTCTTTATCTGTCAACTTTTTTTTACCAAAACTATGCTTAATAATTCTGGTTGTATATCATCCCAGGATATATAAGTGTAAAAACTACTGTGCTGGCAAAAGACACAGTGGTGGCTAGAATGTCAAAACTTGTTGAAGAGGCCTCTAGCAGAAAATCTCGAACACAAAGATTCATAGATAATTTTGCTAAGTACTATATTCCTGGTAAGTATCAAGTACATACTTCAGCAACCTTTTTCCTTTGTGAAACTAAACAGAAATAAATTCTGCACCAGCATTACTTTTACTTTCGGTGTTTTAAGATTTTGATTGATAAATATGCTTTCGACCTACATTATCAGAGCAAATACTGATATTTCTATATATTTATATTATCTTGCAGCTGTTGTTTTGATTTCAGCTAGCATTGCTGTGGTTCCAGCTGCATTAGAAGTTCCTAATATAAAACCTTGGCTCCATCTTGCAATTGTGGTTTTGTTAAGTGCATGCCCTTGTGCTCTCATCCTCTCCACTCCTGTTGCAATCTTTTGTGCTCTCACAAAAGCTGCAACAAGTGGGTTACTACTGAAAGGTGGAGATTATATTGAAACACTTTCTGGAATTAAGACAGTGGCTTTTGATAAAACTGGCACAATAACAAGAGGAGAGTTCACAGTGAAAGATTTTTCTGTTGTAGATGACATTAGCATTGAAACTTTATTGTACTGGTAACTTTTATTAATTAAACAAAAGAATGTCAATGCACTCTGTTTGGAGAGTTCATAATTGTTTTATGACTAAATTGATTTGTTTAATGAAAACTTTGCAGGGTTTCAAGTATTGAGAGTAAATCAAGTCATCCTATGGCAGCTGCACTAGTGGAATATGGAATGTCTCATTCTGTCAGGCCAATCCCTGAAAACGTGGAGAATTTTGAAAATTTTGCTGGGGAAGGAGTTTTCGGTACAATTGATGGGAATGATATCTATATTGGCAATAGAAGAATTAGTGCCAGGGCTGACTCCGAAAGAGGTGATTATAAACCATGTCCATGGTTTCAAAAGTAGTTCTTTTAGTCTTTCAAATCTTGAATATCTGAATGTGTGTGTGGCTTTCCATTTTACTAATGCTGTTTCTTTGCTATTTGGTCACCTCTTACCAGATACAACCACTTGAATAATTTTCAATATATTTCCAACATTTTCTTACAGTTCTTCAAAATCTGGAACTTAAACAGTAACCATTAGCCTTTAGTTCGTTTCGTATCCTTTATTCATTAGTTTATCACTTCAATAGAGACTCAAAAACTACTCAAGAACTCAAAAGTACACTTAAGTACTCTTTGGGTAACAATTTAGGATTATTTCAATTCTATTTGTGCTTCATTGTTCATATTTATCCCTTGTGATAGTTTATGCACTGAGGTATTCTATCGTCTTTTTAGTTGATTACCACTTGCAATTTCAAAGCCATGAAATTTCTACCCACCAGAAACAATACTGTGGACCAACTCTGGTTGGAGTCTTCAGCTTAGTTGATACTTGCAGATCAGGTGCTCTGGAGGCAATAGAAGAGCTAAAGTTGTTAGGCGTGAGATCTGTCATGCTAACAGGAGATAGCACTGAAGCTGCTATGTATGTTCACAGTCAGGTATGCTCATAGTAATATAATATGCACTCTATTTAACCAACAATGTTATGACAAAACGAAAAATATGTTAATTTGATAGACTTTGTTCTCAACAATGTCATTTTTCTTTTCCTGACCGAAGAGGCTTCAGTTTTGGTCATTAATGCTGCTTCTTATGATCCATATTAAAACTTACAAAAATTATTCTCTGCAGTTGAACCATGCTCTAGACCTTGTACACGCAGAGCTTCTACCTGCGGAAAAGGCACTGATCATTGAGAATTTGAAGAAAGATGGGCTAACAGCCATGATTGGAGATGGCATAAATGATGCTCCTGCATTAGCCACAGCTGACATTGGTATCTCAATGGGAATATCTGGTTCAGCTCTTGCAAATGAGACAGGCAATGCAATTCTTATGTCGAATGACATCCAAAAGATACCTGAAGCCATTCGGCTAGCAAAGAAAACTACCAGAAAGCTCATTGAGAATGTCATTATTTCTGTTGGCTTCAAGAGTGCTATACTTGCATTGGCAATTGCGGGATACCCTATTGTTTGGCTTGCTGTGTTGACTGATGTTGGTACCTGTTTACTTGTGATTCTCAATAGCATGTTAATTTTACAAGACAAACCAAAATATGTAAGAAAATCTACAAGTTCTAAATATGGCACCTTCTTGGAAGATTTGACAACGACTCTACTTGACAATGAAAGTAACAACACTAAAAACCAAGGGCTTCTTACTGCTGAAAAATGTTCTAAAGATTGTTGTAAAGACGACACTTATCATGCAGAAACTACAAGCAAGAATGAATCTTCTGCACTTTTGAAGTTGAGCTCACTCAAGGGAAACCACACCGGAAACTCGGTCTCTATTGAAGTGCATATAGTGAAACCATGCAATGGTTGTTGTCTAAGCAAAGTAAAAGTGTATGAGGACTCCACATGCAGAACAAAGAATGGTTCTGGTTGTTGCCAAGAGCAATCTAAGAATGAAAAATGTGTCACTGGTTCTGTTGCCAGAGAAGATGCCAGCATTGCTTCCTTGGAGTCTGATTACCTTAAGGACAAGTCTGTGAATATTCCAGAGTTGTCTGGGACAGAAAGGACTACAAATTGCTGCAACAAGACATGCTGTAATGATAGTTTTAACAATATGACTAACCTAAGCCAGCCAGAAATTATTATAGAGTGATCTAAATGGTAGTAATAGCAAAACATTTTTATCTATTGATTTATTTAAACCAGAAAGACATTAGACTTAAAACTGTTGAATAATGTATTGTATAAGTGCTCAGTGGAGACTGAATACTTATTGAATGTCTTTTAAGAGTAATTAGTAGTATTCAAGAGATTCTTTATGTATATCACCTTTAGTGAAGTCCTCACACTACGAAAAGACTAAAAAGAAGTATTAACTACTCCCACTTCTTTGACAATCTATAGTCCCCCCACACCACAGCATAACTTTCAAACCTTTTATAAAGGATATTTATGGTTAAACTATCTATGAAATTAACCAAAAATGCATCGAGTGGGTGAAGTGGCTAACATAAAAATTACTCAGCTTCACAAAACAAATAAACTGTGAACTATAGAATTGCACTTTTTTGCTCACTATCAGCTGGTGTTTTGAATTGTCCAATGTCTAACGACACCATAACCGCGTTTTCAGAAATTGCAGGAACTGTAATTATCATCCTCACAGGTAGGATTTAAACTGAAATATTTATTTTGTTTTCATCTTCTGTTCTGTGTTGTTTTATTCGTGAGATTTTTGTTATGATTGAATACTCTAATGATCTTAAACCAGTTGTCCTTTTTGTGAAGAAATGTTGTACCTTTTGGAGCACAGTAACCAAACGGAAAAAAGGGGTTGATGTTGGTCGTAGAGCATCATTTACAAAGAGACCAGACAAACAATTTGGGATATTTGTTAGGGTCAGGAGGTTTCGGAGCAGTTTATAAAGAATGTTTAAAGAATTTTAAATAAATAAATTTTTTTCTCTTAAGAATTTAACCTTTAACCATTTTCTATGAACTTAGAACAAGTGTCTTTACTTTGAAAGTTGTTACTGTTTTTCCTATAACATTTCATTAATATTGTGTCCCATGCATGATAGTCCTCAGTAAAGAGTGTTAGATGGAAAATGCATGGTTTTGCGAATTCATGAATGAAATCATAAGTAAGCCAATTCAAACACCAATAATTTCTATCAAATAAACATGTTTCTTAATAGATTTCATTTTAACTTTTATCCAATAAAATGGAAACACGCTGATTGCTATATGTTGCCTTGTTTTCATTGTGAATATCCCCGAAACTAAATATATAAAACAAAATACGCGTTTTCTGGCATATAAAGGTCAACTAGGCGGGATATAACGTGTCGTACACGTAATATCTTCTGGTATTATAAATGTCTTAGTTACATCAGACTTGGTCTGAGAGAGACACTGTTTCTTCTTTCTCTCTTTCTATCCTTAAGTACCTTTTATGTTAAATTTGCATGCTATTGGAGTCTTCTGCTAATCCTAATTCCATCGTTAAGTTTTCTATCCAGGCTTATAAGCTTATAGAATAAACATGAGTTTTCGATTTCCTTCTCCTTCTGACGATTTTCAGACTCAGGCACAGAACGATTTTCAGACTCAGGCGCAGAACGAGTTTGACCATTTTATGGAATGGACAGTAATAGCGTCCATTGGTAAGCAGATAGTGTGTGTGTTACGATAAAGCATTGCTGTCACATTCATTGGTTTGTATGTGTACCCTTTAAAGGATAAGTCACATATGTGTGTTTTTACAGATTTCTATTATGCAATCTAGAACATGCATCCTTATCTTCAAATATCCTATTACATTTGTTCTACTCTCAAAGTATTCATTATAATAACTAGAGACGTTGAAACGAATCATGACGCGTTGAGAAATTATTTTCTTTTGTTTTTGGTTGTGAAATGAGATTCAACCCACTAATAAATCTGTTCAAGTTCATCTCCATTAAATTTTTAGTGTGAAATCTTTAATTTTTTTAACATACAATCTTTAATTCTTTATAATGGCGTTTTAATTTCTATATATATTGCCCTGGATATAAAATGAATCTAAAAAGTCAAATACTGTGGCAAAGTGCAGGTAAAATGAAAAGAAGATAGCCTACACAGAAACATGTTATATGTTCTCATTTTTCCACCACTCAACTGTGTCTTCTATTTCCATTTTCAGCTTCTGGAGTGGTGGGACTCGTAGCTATTATAGCAATAGTATATGCCATTATTCAATGCTTAAAGAAGGCAGGAGAAGCAATTCCTGCATATGCGCAGCTTCCGAGCACAGAGAAGGATCATAAAGCATCAAATTCGTTTCCTTCAACTAGAGAAGTTGAAGTAGTAATAACACCAGCTTCCACAGTTCAAGGTTCAAAAACTGAGTTTGAAACGATGGAAAGATTCTTAAGCAATATCAACAAGGAGAAACCCGTCAGATTCTCTCCTGAGGAACTGGATCTGATTACATGGAGCTACTCAACCATATTGGGTTCAGGTGCTTTTGGGGTTGTCTACAAAGGGAAACTGTCCAATGGAGATGATGTGGCTGTCAAAGTTATCAACAGTTTGGACATGGGAATGGAAGAGCAGTTAAAAGCAGAAGTTGGCACCCTTGGAAGAACTTACCATGTCAATCTAGTCAGGCTTTATGGCTTCTGCTTCCACCGTGACAAGCGAGCTCTTGTTTATGAGTATGTGGAAAATGGCTCTTTGGACAAGCACTTGTTTGGTAGCCAGAATCAAGACATTGACTTGGGGAAGCTTCTTGAGATTGCAATTGGAACAGCAAAAGGAATTGCTTATTTGCATGAAGAGTGTCAAAAAAGAATAATTCATTATGATATTAAACCGGAGAATGTTCTTCTTGACATGAACTTGGAACCGAAGGTGGCAGATTTTGGCCTTGCTAAGCTTTGCAGCAGAGAAAATAACGTTTCAGTAAACACACACTTTAGAGGAACAAGGGGCTATGCTGCACCTGAAATGTGGAAGCCTTTCCCAGTGACTCACAAGTGTGACGTTTATAGTTTTGGTATTCTACTCTTTGAAATGGTTGGGAGGAGAAGGCATTTTGATGGTAACTACGGGGAATCACAACAATGGTTTCCAAAATGGACATGGGATATGTTTGAGAATAATGAGTTATTGATAATGCTTTCACTTTGTGGAATTGAAGAGAAAGACAAGGAGAAAGGTGAGAGGATGTCAAAGGTGGCTCTGTGGTGTGTTCAGTATTCACCTGATGATAGGCCTCTTATGAGTACTGTGGTGAAGATGCTAGAGGGTGAAATTGAAATTTCTCCACCTCCATTTCCCTTCCAAAACCTGGTGTCTCTTAAGCAAAACTTGACTCAAAAAGGAAGTACTACTGCAGATTCAGATGCTACTGAGTCATGGGAAACAACATCATATCTGAAATATGGCTCCAAAATGAAGCGCAATACATTTGAGATCGAAGAACTTACTTAGTTGTAGCATAACAGTACAGATATTGTTGTGCATTCAAAGAGCCTTTTTGAGCTTTGTGCACATTCTGCAACCCAATTTGTTGCCTAAACTAAAACCTCAAAAAATCTCTGGTACACAGCTCAGCAACAAGAATTTTGTCAGTTCATTAAACCAGAGGTGGAAGGGAGTGAAAGCTTTCTACGTTTTTGGTAATCATAGGAATTACTATTCTAATCATTATTAACGAGGAATATCTAAATTCACGTAGGAAACATAAATATAAATGAGTATAGCACATTGACCTTTTTTTTTTTTTTTTTCTAATTATATATACCGTTCCTTTTCCTTTCACATACTCTTTCCATTTTGAACGATTTGTTTCTTTTTTACATTCAATTCTTCACAATATTATATTTTATTTACTTTAATTTTATTATTTAAAAAATAAATTATTCAATTATTTATTTTATTAGAAATTATTCAATTATTTATTTTCTATTTATTAGAAAGTGAAATTGTCCCATTAAAAATTGATATAAAAGGAAGTCATCAAATAATAGTATAAGTATTTTATGCTGAGCAACAAAAATAGTATAAATATTTTATTAAATAAATAAATAAATTATTTTTATTCATTAAAAGTTAGAATTGTCCAATTAAAACATAGCACAAAAAAATTAGTAAATGGTATATTTGTTATATAATGTATTACCCTTAAATTAATTAAGCGTATATTTGTATATTTGTTATATTTCTTATACAAACTTATAAAACGTCAAAAAAATTATCTAAGATAAAATAACTAAAAAATAAATTACAAATACAAACTAAGGACATTACACATCTCTAAGAAAGTCCATAAAATATCATGTTAGAAAGTGAAGTGAACCAAGCAACTCAAAAAATTAAAACAATCACAGAAAGTATATTATGGTTAATAAATATAAACAATTGTTATCAATTATTAGCTAAATTAAGAATTTTATATGTTTTAATTCTGATTTATCTGATTTTGATCCTTTAATTATTCTTTTTCTATGTGATTTAGTATCCAAATTTTAGTAATTTTGACCCTTTGGATTGTGGGAGATATGCATCCTCGTGTTGTGTTCACTATATCAGAAATGAAATATATCATCACTAAAAGCAAAATCAAAAGGACAATTAAACATATGCTATATCAGAAAAGAAATATATGATCACTTATTGCAGAAATGCAGAAGTTCCATTCTCATTCACCGCCAATGCTAGAGGCCAATTCAATGTCATCATTCCTCTGATGAGTAATGTTATATACAATGCCTGGTTCGGTTACCTTAAAAGAAGAGCTTGAATTAATACTTGTATTAACATCAGTTGTGGATCCATGGACAGAATGACCCTGAAAAGTTCCACCTATGATATGCTGAAACGGGTTATATGGTTTAGAAATTTCTACTGAACCTTCCAACATTTTCACCACATCACTCATAATTGGCCTTGATTCTGGCCTATATTGAACACAAGACAAAGCTACCATCACCATTCTTTCTGCCATGTTCTTATGCCTCTCCTCAATCTTACAAGCATTTATTAACACTTCCAATTCTCCAGCATCAAATCTTTTCCAAGCCCATACTGGAAACCACTCTTCACTTTGGGGAAGGTTAATGTCAAGGTTTCTTCTCCTGCCTATGATTTCGAATAAGAGCATTCCAAAGCTGTAAACATCACACTTGTGAGTCACAGGAAATGGCATCCAAAGCTCAGGTGCAGCATAACCAAGAGTACCTCTACCTGCTGTCATGGTTATATGAGTACAATCTCTGTTGCAGAGTTTAGCTAATCCAAAATCAGCTACTTTAGGATTAAAGTTGTTGTCCAAGAGAATATTTCCTGGTTTGATGTCATAGTGGACTATTCTCTGTTGACAATCTTCATGCAAGTATGAAATGCCTCTGGCTGTTCCAACTGCAATCTCGTGAAGCTTTTCGTATCCCAGTGTCTTGTTTTCGTGAAACAGATACTTGTCAAGAGATCCATTCTTCATGTACTCATAAACCAGTGCTCTCAGCTCTTTTTCAAAGCAAAAGCCATACAACTTAACCAGGTTGAAATGATGAACTTTTCCAATTGTACCCACTTCTGCCATAAACTGTTCCTTGATTCTCTTATCTGAATTTGCACGTAGAACTTTCACAGCCACAGTTGTTCCATCACTTAAATTTCCTTTGTAAACTTCTCCAAAACCTCCTGATCCCAATGATATAGAGTAATTATCTGTTGCAATACTAAGCAGCTCACCAGTAAACCTGATTGGCTTTTCTCTTTCCATGTTCCTCAAAATACTGTCAATTTGGACAAAATTCATTTCTGACAAGCCATCAGTTTCTCCTTTCGATGCTTCGCAGAAACCAAACAGTGAGAGAATCACGAACAAAACTAACAGAAGTGCAACACCAACACGTCAGAAATTTAGTTAAAATCGATTAAAAACCAACATACTAGAATAAGCAGAAGAATAATAGATTTTTAATCAATTAAAAACCCGATATATATATATATATATATATATATATATATATATATATATATATATATGTATATATCGGCCTTAAATCCTACCAGCTAAGATTATGACAACCCCAGCATCCATGCTTGACCTAATTCGTTAAGAAGAATTGAAAATTTGGTTGTGCATATAAGGGATGTGATGACGATTTATATGCAAAATCAAATGTGAAAATGAATATGTGCATGTGTGGATGTTTCACGTTTGAAATATCAAAATGATTGTTATGATTCTACATTACAGGGTCCTTCAGTATCTATCTGACCAAGGTTATTCTTGATTGAATAAGCTGGCAAGCAATCTTACAAGCCGGCTTAAAACAAATATTTGAATTGAATAACGACAAATACTAAGTTTAGTATTTCCATTTTCCTAGCACCATCCTCATAGCGTATTGTTAATTAAATATAAAAATTCAAAGGCAGAGGAAGTTCATGATTTCCTTTTATACTAATGTCACGAATAGAGTAAACCACTTTTTGTCATCTTTTCAATAGAGTAGTTGACAAGGAACTCCATGAGCGAGAAACCAAAAAGATGACAACGACTAATGAGAGAGACTTCATTCTTTTTTTATTTTATTTAACATGAATCTGTTGGAAAAATCTACTTCATCTGTTTTGCTTCCTAGCAACCCACTTTCCTCGGAAACTCTTTACCATCTCATGCGTATTATAAAAAACCAGAATCAATAGGGAGCTTTATGATTCTAAATATGATGTCTTCAAAACGTGTTTAGAGGCAATGACACAACAAGAAATCTAAGCAAAGAAAATGATAACCATATATATGCTGTTGCATATCCTATGCTCAGCCATGTTAAGAGTGTATTTGGCAATCTTCAAAATTCAGACATACAGTTCAAAAGGTATAAGCACGATTGTTCGTAGGATGAAACAACAAAATATACTATAATACGATTAGAAATAAAATAACTTCAGAATCGATTACGAAGTAGATAAACATAAGCCCTTTTCTTTTTTTCTTCTCTCAATATACAATTTTTCAGTTGCAAATAGTTTAGAGGCAACAAAATCCATGAATAAAAAGGACACGTACATACATGGATACGATTTAATCTAATTAGAATAAGAAAAATATTTTAGAACTTATTTAATCAAGTAGCTATAATCTCCGTCACACATTGGTAGAGGCTACTTCAATGTCGTAGTTCATAATAGAAGTACCACAGACAATGCTGGAATGTGTTACCATAACAGAAGAACCATATGAAATATTAGCTGTACCCTATGAAGCCCGGACACTGACACGGGTATGGATACGACACGGACACGTAGACACGTGTAGTCTCTAAAATATAAGATACGGGGACACGGATCTATATATTACATCACTATTAATTTCAATCAAGATTTATGTATTAAACAACTATCTATGAACAAAGTTAGTCAAATATAACAAAAAGATAGATATAATTTCTGTATCTAAAATCTAAAAAGTCAAAAGAAATATGTATAATCTAAATATTCTTATCATATATAAGATTTGTATCTTATCTTTATAATAAGTTAACGAGTTTTTAAGTGAATAATTGTATTATTCTCTTTTAAAATTATGTAAGAACTATGTTAAAATTGTTAGATATTTAAAATATTGTCTTTTGAACTGGACACTTCACTAATACGTGTCGTACGGGTGTCAGTGTTCGATACGTGTCGGAACGGATATGCCACCAAAAATGGAGTGTCCGAGCTTTATAGGCTGTACTAAAGGTTTGTGACACTGAGACTGGATTAGCAATGGTAATCTCACCCATGAAGTGCTTAAAGGGGTGGTCAGGCTCTGGAATTTGCACCGAACATTCCAGAATTTTCACCACAACACTCATTATGGGCCTTAATTCTGGCCTATATAGAACACACCACAAAGCTATCTGAATCATTCTTTCTGCAATCTCCTTAGCTTTCTCCTCTATCCCACACACTATCATCAACTCCCCCAGTTGTCCAGTATCACATTTTTTCCAAACCCATATTGGAAACCACTCTGGCTTTCAGCAAGTTTAATATCCATTTTTCTTCTTCTTCCTATGATTTCAAATAGCCAGCAGCAAGCCAAAACTATAAACATCACACTTGGGGGTTATGGGAAACGACATCCAAAGATCAGCTCCAGCATAGCCTGGAGTTACCCTACCTCCAGTCATGGTAATATGAGTATTGTCCTTGTTGCAAAGTTTGGCTAAGTAAGCCAAAATCGGCAAGTCTCGGATTGTAATTCACATCCAAGAGAACATTTCGTGGTTTTATTTCGTAATGGATTATTCTGTGTAGGCACTCCTCATGCAAATAAGCAATGCCTCTAGCTGTTCCCACTGCAATCTCATGAAGCTTTTTCATATCCTAAGGTCTTCTTTTCATGGAACAAATAACTATCAAGAGAGCCATTACTCATGTACTCACCAGTGCTATCAGGTTTTTTTCAAAGCAAAATCCATAGAGAAGATTAAAGTGATGAATTCTGCCAATGGTATCCACTTGTGCCATAAACTGCTTCTCGATTTTCTTGTCTGATGTCCCTCGCAAAACCTTTACAGCAATAATAGTCCCATTACTAAAAAGTCCCACATAAACTGTTCCAACACCTCATGACCCCTACAAGTGAGAGTACTTGTCAGTTGCAATCCTTAGTTATTGATCAGTGAATCTGATTGACTTCTCCCTTACCACGACATTAAGAAATTTCTCCATAGTCCGAGTCAGAAATTTTGAACCTGAAAATACTGATCTATCATCCTTCTAATTTCTTTTTCTGCACACACAAATCAAAATACCTATCTCCATGAAAATCGCCACTGAGAAATATTAATGTATAATTAGAAATCTTGTGACTAAACATCGGAAAACCACCACTGAACAGAATTGAATTGGTTGAAAAAAAAAAACATGGGCTAAAATCTTTGGGAAATGGGTCTTTGTTTATGCGTATATGGAAAATCGGTCTTTGGACAAGCACTTGTTTGGCAGCCAGAACCAAGACAATGAGTTGGGGAAGCTTCTTGAGATTACGATTGGAACAGCAAAAGGAACTAGCAAAAGGAACTATGTATTTGCATGAAGAGTGTCAAAAGAGAATATTTCACTATGATATTAAACCGGAGAATGTTCATCTTGACATGAACTTGGAACCGAAGGTGGCAGATTTTGGCTTTCCTAACCTTTGCAGCAGAGAAAATGTTTCAGTAAACACACTTTAGCGGAACAAGGGGCTATGCTGCACCTGAAATGTGACTCACAAGTGGGACATTTATAGTTTTGGTATTCTCCTCTTTGAAATGGTTGGAAGGAGAAGGCATTTTGACGATAACTACTGAGAGTAGCAACAATGGTTTCCAAAATGGACATGGGATATAAAATAACAAAAAAAATTACAAATACTAAAACTAGAGATTACAGATATCTAAAATATCAGTTAGAAAGTGAAGTCATACAAGAAACTCAAAAAATTTAAAACAATCACAGAAAGTATATTATATTTAATAAATATAAACAATAGTTATAAAACATTAGCTAAATTAAGAATTTTATATGTTTTAATTCTGATTTATCTGATTTTGATCCCTCAACGATTCTTTTTATATGTGATTTAGCATCCAAATTTTAGTAATTTTGACCCTTTGGATTGTGGCAGATATGCGTCCTCGTGCTCGTGTTCTATTCTATAATCACTAAAAACAAAATCAAACGGACAATTAATATGCTCTATTAGAAAAGAAATATATGATCACTTATTGGAGAAATGCAGAAGTTCCATTCTCATTCACCACCAATGGTAGAGGCCAATTCAATGTCATCATTCCTCTGATGAGTAATGTCATATACAATGCCTGGTTCGGTTACCTTAAAAGAAGAACTTGAAGTATTAACATCAGTTTGGGAACCATGGACAGAATGATGCTGAAATGTTCCACCTATGATATGCTGAAAGGGGTTAGATGGTTTAGAAATTTCTACTGAACCTTCCAACATTTTCACCACATCACTCATAATTGGCCTTGATTCAGGCCTATACTGAACACAAGACAAAGCTACCTTCACCATTCTTTCAGTCATTTTCTTATACCTCTCCTCAATCTTGAAAGAATTTATTAACACTTCCAATTCTCCAGCATCAAATCTTTTCCAAGCCCATACTGGAAACCACTCTTCGCTTTGGGGAAGGTTAATGTCAAGGTTTCTTCTCTTGCCTATGATTTCGAATAACAGCATTCCAAAGCTGTAAACATCACACTTGTGAGTCACAGGAAATGGCATCCAAAGCTCAGGTGCAGCATAACCAGGAGTACCTCTACCTGCTGTCATGGTTATATGAGTACAGTCCCTGTTGCAGAGTTTAGCTAATCCAAAATCAGCAACCTTAGGATTGAAGTTGTCGTCCAAGAGAATATTTTCTGGTTTGATGTCATAGTGGACTATTCTCTGTTGACAATCTTCATGCAAGTATGAAATGCCTCTTGCTGTTCCAACTGCAATCTTGTGAAGCTTTTCATATCCCAGGGTCTTATTTTCGTGAAACAGATACTTATCAAGAGATCCATTCTTCATGTACTCATAAACCAGTGCTCTCAGCTCTTTTTCAAAGCAAAATCCATACAACTTAACCAGGTTGAAATGATGAACTTTTCCAATTGTGCCCACTTCTGCCATAAACTGTTCCTTGATTCTCTTATCAGAATTTGCGCGTAGAACCTTCACAGCCACAGTTGTTCCATCACTTAAATTTCCTTTGTAAACTTCCCCAAAACTTCCTGATCCCAATGATGTAGAGTAATTATCTGTTGCAATGCTAAGCAGCTCACCAGTAAACCTGATTGGCTTTTCTCTTTCCATGTTCTTCAAAATACTGTCAATGTTGACAACATTCATTTCTGACAAGCCTTCAGTTCCTCCTTTCGATGCTTGACAGAAACAAAACAGGCAGACAATCACGAATAACACTACCAGAACTGCAACACCAACACGTCAGAAATTTAGTTAAAATCATTTAAAAACAAACATACTAGAATAAGAGGAATACTGGATTTTTAATCAATTAAAAACCCTAAATCATTTAAAAACGAATATATATATATATATATATAGGATTTAAATCCTACCAGTTATGATTATGACAGCCGCATCCATGCTTGACCTAATTCGTTGTGAAGAATTCAAAATTTGGTACTGCATACAAGAGATGTGATGAGCATTTATATGCAAAATCAAATGTGAAAATGAATATGTGCATGTTTGGAAGTTTCAAATATCAAATGATTGCTATGATTCTACATTACAGGGTCCTTCAGTATATTCTTGACCATGGTTATTCTTGATTGAATAAGCTGGCAAGCAATCTTACAAGCCGGCTTAAAACAAATATTTGAATTGAATAGCGACAAATACTAAGTTTAGTATTTCCATTTTCGTAGCACCATCCTCCTGGGGTATTGTTAATTAAATATAAAAAAGTCAAAGGAAGTTCATGATTTTCTTTTGTACATACTAATGTCACGAATAGAGTAAAGGACTTTTTGTCATGTATTCAATAGAGTAATTGACAAGGAACTCCATGAGCGAGAAACCAGAAATATGACAACGACTAATGAGAGAGACTTCATTCTTTGTTGTTTTTTATTTAACATCAATTGGAAAAATCTACTTCATCTGTGTTACTTCCTAGCAGCCCACTTTCCTCAGAAACTCTTTACCATTTCTTGCGTATTATAAAAAAACAAGAATCAATAGGGAGCTTTATGATTTTAAATTTGTTGTCTTCAAAACGTGTTTAGAGGCGAGGCAGAAGCTATCAATAACAAGTCCAGAAACTTTGTCCCAATTGTCTAGAATGTCTTTAACATTGGCATGACACAAAACCATAAATCTAATCAAAGCAAATGATAACCATATATATGCTTTTGCATATCCTATGATCCTCAGCCATGGTAATATTGTATTTGGCAATCTTCAAAATTCAGACAACAGTTCAAAAGGTATAAGCACGATTGTACAAAGGATGAAACAATAAAATATACTAAGATTAGAAATAAAATAACTTCAGAATCAATTACAAAGTTTGATATATGCGTAGACAATACAATGGATAATAGTACCAATCAGAATAATTGAAATTGACGTTAGACAGTGGGACTGGAAGAGCAATGATAATCCCCCCATGAAGTGCTTAAACGGGTTGTCTGGTTCTGGAATTTCCACTGAACCTTCCAGCATTTTCACAAATTGGAAACCACTCTTGGCTTTCTGCAAGTTTAATATCCATGTTTCTTCTTCTGCCTATGATTTCAAATAGCAGCGTGCTAAAACTATAAACATCACACTTGGGTGTTATTATAGGAAAGGGCATCCAAAGCTCAGGTGCAGCATAACCTGGAGTTCCCCTACCTCCAGTCATTGTTATATGAGAATGTTGCAAAGCTTGGCTATGCCGAAATCGGCTACTTTGGGATTGTAATCGAAATGGATTATGCAGTGTAGGCACTCCTCATGCCAATAAGCAATGCCTCTAGCACTTCGCACTGCAATCTCATGAAGCATTCCATATCCTAAGGTCTTCTTTTCATGGAATAAATAACTATCAAGAAAGCCATTACTCACGTACTCATACACAAGTGCTATCAGGTTTTTTTCAAAGCAAAATCCACAGTCTAACAAGACTAAAATCATGAATTCTTCCAATGTACCCACTTGTGCCGTAAACTGCTCCTCGATTTTCTTGTCATGGTATCCCTTGCAAAACCTTCACAGCAACAATAGTCCAATTACTAAAAATTCCCGCATAAACTGTTCCAAAACCTCCTGACCCCAACAAAGTAGTTGTCAGTTTGCAATCCTTAGTTGTTGATCAGTTAATCCGATATGCTTCTCCCTTTCGATGTCATTAAGAAATTTCTCCATAGTCCTAGTCAGAAATTTTGAACCTGAAAATACTGATCCATCATCCTTCTGATTTATTTTTCTACACATACAAATCAAAATACCTATCTTCATGAAAATCACCACTGCAAAATATTAATGTATAATTAGAAATCTTGTGACTAAACATCGGAAAACCACCACTGAACAGAGTTGAATTGGTTGAAAAAAAAAAAATAGCACGGGTTAAAATCTTTGGCCAATGTGTCTTTGTTTATGAGTGTGGAAAATGGGTCTTTGGACAAGGACTTGTTTGGCAGCCAGAACCAAGACATTGAGTTGGGGAAGCTTCTTTAGATTGCGATTGGAACAGCAAAACGAATTGCTTATTTGCATGAAGAGTGTCAAAAAGGAATAATTCACTATGATATTAATGTTTTTCTTTACATGAACTTGGAACTGAAGGTGGCAGATTTTGGCCTTGCTAAGCTTTGCAACAGAGAAACTAACGTTTCAGTAAACTCACTTTAGAGGAACAAGAGGATATGTTGCACCTGAAATGTGGAAGCCTTTTCCAGTGCTCACAAGTGTGACGTTTATAGTTTTGGTATTCTCCTCTTTGAAATGGTTGGGAGGAGTAGGCATTTTGACGATAACTACTGAGAATCATAACAATGGTTTCCAAAATGGGTGGGATATAAAATAACAAAAAAAAAAAAGAACAAATACTAAACCTGGACATTACAGATATCTAAAATATCATGTTAGAAGGTGAAGTCACCCACAAGCATCTCAAAATTAAAACAATCACAGAAAGTACATTATGTCTAATAAATATAAACAACAGTTATAAAATATTGGTTAAATTAAAAATTTTATATGTTTTAATTCTGATTTGTCTGATTTTGATCCTTTATTTATTCTTTTTCGATGTGATTTAGCATCCAAGAATTAGTAATTTTGACCCGTTGGATTGTGGGAGATATGCACCCTCGTGCTTGTGTTCTATTCTATTATCACTAAAAACAAAATCAATAGGACAATTAAGCATATACTATATTAGAAAAGAAATATATGATCACATATTAGAGAAATGCAGAAGTTCCATTCTCATTCACCACCAATGGTAGAGGTCAATTCAATGTCATCATTCCTCTGACGAGGAATGTCATATACAGTGCCTGGTTCGGTTACCTTAAAAGAAGAGCTTGAAGTATTAACATCAGTTTGGGAACCATGGACAGAATGATCCTGAAAAGTTCCACCTATGATATGCTGAAAGGGGTTAGATGGTTTAGAAATTTCTACTGAACCTTCCAACATTTTCACCACATCACTCATAATTGGCCTTGATTCTGGCCTATACTGAACACAACACAAAGCTACCCTCACCATTCTTTCAGCCATTTTCCTATACCTTTCCTCAATCTTACAAGAATTTATTAACACTTCCAATTCTCCAGCATCAAATCTTTTCCAAGCCCATACTGGAAACCACTCTTCACTTTGGGGAAGGTTAATGTCAAGGTTTCTTCTCTTGCCTATGATTTCGAATAACAGCATTCCAAAGCTGTAAACATCACACTTGTGAGTCACAGGCAATGGCATCCAAAGCTCAGGTGCAGCATAACCAGGAGTACCTCTACCTGCTGTCATGGTTATATGAGTACTGTCCCTGTTGCAGAGTTTAGCTAATCCAAAATCAGCTACCTTAGGATTGAAGTTGTCGTCCAAGAGAATATTTCCTGGTTTGATGTCATAGTGGACTATTCTCTGTTGACAATCTTCATGCAAGTATGAAATGCCTCTGGCTGTTCCAACTGCAATCATATGAAGCTTTTCGTATCCCAGGGTCTTGTTTTCGTGAAACAGATACTTATCAAGAGATCCATTCTTCATGTACTCATAAACCAGTGCTCTCAGCTCTTTTTCAAAGCAAAATCCATACAACTTAACTAGGTTGAAATGATGGACTTTTCCAATTGTACCCACTTCTGCCACAAACTGTTCCTTAATTCTCTTATCAGAATTTGCGCGTAGAACCTTCACAGCCACAGTTGTTCCATCACTCAAATTTCCTTTGTAAACTTCTCCAAAACCTCCTGATCCCAATGATATAGAGTAATCATCTGTTGCAATCCTAAGCTGCTCACCAGTAAACCTGATCGGCTTTTCTCTTTCCATGTGCTTCAAAATATTGTCAATGTGGACAAAATTCATTTCTGACAAGCCATCAGTTTCTCTTTTGGGTGCTTTAAAGTAACAAAACAGGCAGAGAATCACGAACCACACTAACAGAACTGCGACACCAACACGACAGAAATTTAGTGAAAATCAATTAAAAACCAACATACTAGAATAAGCAGAAGAATACTAGATTTTTAATATGTTAAAAACCCGAAATAAGCTATCGGGCTTAAATCCTACCAACTATCATTGTGACACCGCCGGCAAACATGCTCGACCTAATTCGTTGAGAAGAATTTAAAAATTTGGTAGTGGATATAAGGGATGTGATGAGGATTTATATGCAAAATCAAATGTGAAAATGAATATGTACATGTTTGGAAGTTTCAAAAATATCAAATGATTGTTATCATTCTACATTGGATATTCTTGATTGAATAAGCTGGCAAGCAATCTTATAAGCAGGCTTAAAACAAATATTTGAATCCGATAACGACAAATACTAAGTTTAGTATTTGCATTTTCCTAGCACCATCCTCCTAGCGTATTGTAAATTAAATATAAAAATTCAAAGGTAGAGGAAGTTCGTGATTTCCTTTCGTACATACTAATGTCAAGTATAGAGTAAACCACTTTTTGTTATCTATTCAATTGAGTAATTGACAAGGAACTCCATGACGGAGAAACCAAAAAGATGACATCGACTAATAAGAGAGACTTGTTGTTCATTGTCTTTTATTTAACATCAATCTGTTGGAAAAATCTACTTCATCTGTTTTGCTTCCTAGCAACCCACTTCCTTAGAAACTCTTTACCATTTCTTGCGTATTATATAAAAAAAGAACCAATACGAAGCTTTATGATGTTAAATTTCTTGTCTTCAAAACGTGTTTAGAGGCAATACCGAAGCTATCATAACACGTCCTGAAACTTTGTTCCAATGTCTAGAATGTTTTTAATATTGGCATCACACAAAACCATAAATCTAAGCAAAGCAAATGGTAACCATATATACACTGTTGCAGATCCTATTATCCTCAGCCATGTTAAGATTGTATTTGGCAATTTTCGAAATTCAGACATACAGTTCAAAACGTGTAAGCACGATTGTTTATAGGATGAAACAACAAAATATACTATAATAAGATTAGAAATAAAATAACTTCAGAATCAATTACAAAGTTTGATATATGCGTAGAAAAACAAAGGCCCTTTTCTTCCTTGCTTCCCTCAATATACAATTTTTCAACTCCAAATAGTTTAGAGGCAAAAAAGAAGACCATTTTCATGAAAAAGAAAAAAGGACACGTACATACATGGATACATTTGAATATAATTCGCACAAGAAAAATATTTTACAAATAATTTCATCAAGTAGCTATAATATCCATCACACATTGCTAGAGGCTAATTCAATGTCGTACTTCCTCATGATAGGAGTAGCACATACAATGCTGGAGTTTGTTACCATAACAGAAGAACCAGATGAAATACTTGCTGTATTAAAGGTTTGTGACACAGGGACTGGATGAGCAATTGTAATCCCACCCATGAAGTGCTGAAAAGGGTTTTCAGGTTCTGGAATTTCCAGAGAACCTTCCAGCATTTTCACCACAACACTCATTATGGGCCTTAATTCTGGCCTATATTGAACACACCACAAAGCTATCTTAATCATTCTTTCTGCAATCTCCTTAGTTTTCTCCTCTATCCCACACGCTATCAACAACTCCCCCGCTTGTCCAGAATCAAATTTTTTCCAAACCCATACTGGAAACCACTCTTGGCTTTCAGCAAGCTTAATATCCATGTTTCTTCTTCTGCCTATGATTTCAAATAGCAGCATGCCAAAACTATAAACATCACACTTGGGAGTTATGGGAAAGGGCATCCAAAGCTCAGGTGCAGCATAACCTGGAGTTCCCCTACCTCCAGTCATGGTTATATGAGTATTGTCCCTGTTGCAAAGTTTGGCTAAACCGAAATCTGCAACTTTAGGATTGTAATTCCCATCCAAGAGAATATTTCCTGGCTTTATGTCGTAATGGATTATTCTGTGTATGCACTCCTCATGCAAATAAGCAATGCCTCTAGCTGTTCCCACTGCAATCTCATGAAGCTTTTCATATCCTAAGTTCTTCTTTTCATGGAACAAATACCTATCAAGAGAGCCATTACTCATGTACTCATACACCAGTGCTATCAGGTTTTTCTCACAGCAAAATCCATAAAGTCTAACAAGATTAAAATGATGAATTCTGCCAATTGTACCCACTTCTGCCATAAACTGCTCCTCGATTTTCTTGTCTGAAGTCCCTCGCAGAACCTTCACAGCAACAATAGTCCCATTACTAAAAATTCCCTTATAAACTGTTCCAAAACCTCCTGACCCCAACAAGTTAGAATAGTTGTCAGTTGCAATCCTTAGCTGTTGATCAGTGAATCTGATTGGCTTCTCCCTTTCCATGTCATTAAGAAATTTATCCATAGCCCGAGTCAGAAAGTTTGAACCTGAAAATACTGATCTTTCATCCTTCTGATTTCTTTTCTTGCACACACAAATCAAAATACCTATCTTCATGAAAATCACCACTGCAAAATATTAATGTATAATTAGAAATCCCGTGACTAAACATCGAAAACCACCACTGAACAGAGTTGAAGTGGTTGAAAAAAAAAAAAAAATAGCACGGTTTAAAATCTTACCAACAACGATTATAGCCCCAATTACTGCACCTTCACCAGACATTTGACAAGATAACAATTCAAACTGCTAAAGTGATGTGGAGGAATTATGTGAAGGAAAGGTACATAGTAGTTATATTTATAGGCAAAATACCATGCATTTATCCACTATAAGACGATTAACTTCCAAAATTTAATATCGGTTAAAGAATGGATGCAAGTCACCTGAATTTTTTTTTTTTATGATGAAAATTACATAATACTTTAAATTAATGTTAGTGAAGCTGACATTGCGTGTTATATTTATTATTTTTTAGTAAAGAAATAATTACAATTTTTTTTTCGGGACAAGATTAGCTCCCTTGGGAGTGCTAAGCATGTGCATTGTCACAGCATTGCTTTACTTTGGGTCTGCTTGGTTCCATGTGGGTTAGCTTGGAACATCGAAGTTCTAGTCAAAATTGTTTGGAAATAGCTCAACAAATTCACTTAAAATGTCTACCACACAAACAAAATTGATAACAGAAAAAATTCGCAAATACTTGAGGATAGAAGGTAGAAGAACAGCGAAACAAAATATAATCACACACAGAAACTACTTAACATATAGAATTCATTATAATATAGAGATTGCTTGTTACCAAGTGCTTGGAATACATTTTTCCCTGCTTTGAATACAATTTTTTATCAAACCAAGTTCCCTTAGACGACCGTATACACTTAAAAAACTACAAAATTTTTGTGATGAATTATATCAATTGTAGTTTGTGATGGAAAACATTTTTCCAATTTTTATTGAATACTAATAATTTTTTTTGTGCTGAAAAACGCGTGTTTGTGACGGAGTTTTTAGCATCACTATCTATGATGTAATTATTTTTTTTTTTTAAATTAACACCTTATTCGTAACAACATTTTCTATGTTTTTATGAATATTTTCTGTTACAGAATTTAATTTGTTTAGTAGTTTTGAACTTAACAGAAAACATTAGAGACTAAAAAGCTCTAAACAAAAGTAATTAAATGAAATAAAATACAAAGTGAACCAACACAAAATAAAATCAACTATGAAGGCTATGTGAAACAAAAGCTAAAACAAAGAAAAATATAGAATTGATTATGTTAATGCAAAATTAAATTAAAATTAAAAAGTAAATTAAGCCTACTAATGGAAAAAGTAAAGTAAAAAAGTAAATTAACAGTAGTAGTTCAAGTATAAACTGTGTTTAATGTTGACCTTCCCAAATAGACACTAATAACTATCATCAATGAATTTAGAGTTGATTGCTGGCGAATATTAAGGCTTTATAGAATCAGCTTTGTATAAAACTTAGAGTACAAACAAGATCTCTTACGACAAACACTGCGTTCCATAATTCCAATTTCCTAGTATTCCTAGGCTACCTTCTCTTCCTATACACGATACTGTGTAATATTCATTTGATTTTTGGGGAATATTCTACTCTACGTAACAACGACATATTAACAGTAATATATATATATATATATATATAAATTATAATTAGCTTGAGAGCGACTAGAGAAACGAGTGAGAATTTTCGTTGCAAAACCATTACTAGGAAATTCTTGAATGCTCATTTTTCTTGCGTAAAAAGCAAGTAGAATTTTCTTAAAAAGCTTATATGCTTCTAGAGTAAACAAATATTTGTCCTTATGACACACAAGAATTTCTTCATTGTGTATTTGAAAATTTTATGGTTGGTACTTCTGACAAATGTTTAGGTTCGACCATTCAGATTCTATTAAACGGTTTTTTAATGATATGATTTGGTTCCTATAGAATTTTCAACAATATAACTAATAAATGAAGAAAACAAAAACAAATTGTAGCATAGTACATTGAAACAAGCTAGCTAGATATGCACTTAGAAGTAACAACTTGCTCTAAGAGATCATGCTTATAACAGATTGAGTCGAAGTAAGATCATTCTAAAACAACCTATGGAGGAGGGTGAAGTTTTCTGAGGTTGACCCTTTCTAGGAGTTTCGGACGAGACTGTGAAAGAGGATCCTTCAAAGATGGAGGAGGACCCCTTCAAGACCAAATCAGGAAGAGATGGATAGTATACAACATGAGATGAATGCCGTTGCAAAACGATTTTTTTCATGAAATTCTAATGATTTCTAGAGATTAAAATGTATTGTTCAATCCTCAAATAGTTAGATTTTATGTTTATTACTAAATCAAAAGTTATAACTGAAGGACATAATATAACTTTTTCTACTTAAGAACATAGTAACATAAGTGTTACCATTCAACTCAGGTTATTTAACCTCTATATCGTGATACAATTAATGCATTTTATAATATACAAAGATGGTCGTATACAAAGAGATAAACAAAATCTATGATGACAAATAGCAGGTCTTAGATTTCCACTTTTCTAGAATCATCCCCTCATGCTATTGTTAATTACATATGACCAGGGAAAAGGCAAAGGAAGTTTTTAGAATGTACCTGTACATATGAACAGTAAACAACATTTTCCTAGCTATTCAACTGAGTGCGTGACAAGAAACTCAATGACTGAGAAAATTAAGATGATAACAATTAATAAAGGGAAGGGAGAATTTCTTCATGTTGTTTTGCTTCTATTTAACAACATTATCTCTTCAAAAAGTTTACTTCTACTGTGCTTCCTAGCTACCCACTCTCCTTGATTTAAGTGTCTCAAACGGAAGTGGTAGGCTTGGCATAAGAGGATTAGAAATACTGTAGAACTAATTAACTAAGTTTGATGTACGATACACAACATTTAGTAGTATAAATGTAATTCTTTTTAGTTATCAATTAGTAAAACATGATGTTGCAGAGTCAAGTACTGCATTTTTTGTCACTATATTTACTATTATGCTTCTCTTGATACAAAGTAGTTTTTAAACTCTAAAAAGTTGAGGAACAAATGGTGAAGAACATTCTCACCAAAGTAAAATATTTTACAATTTATTTATGCTATGGAAAAATTTCATCAAATAATCCATCACAAAGTGCTAGGGGCTAATTCAATCTCATACTTGCTCATAATAGGAGTAGAACGTTCTATGTTGGAGGCAGTTACCATAATAGAAGAACCAAACAAAGTAGTTGCTGTATAAGTCTGTGATTCTTGAACCCGATGAGCAATGACAATCTCACCCATCATGTGCTGAAATGGGTTCATAGGTTCTGGAATTTCCACTGAACCTTCCAGCATTTTCACCACAAGCCCTATTACGGGCCTGAATTCTGGCCTATATTGCACACACCACAAACCTACCTTAACCATTCTTTCTGCGATGTCTTTACTTCTCTGCTCTATCCCACAGTCCGTTATTAACTCCTCCAATTGTCCAGTGTCATATTTTTTCCAAACCAACATTGGAAACCACTCTTCACTTTCAGCAAGTTTCTTATCAGTGTTTCTTCTGCTGCCCATGATTTTAAATAGCAGCACTCCAAAACTATAAACATCACACTTGTGAGTCACAGGAAAATTAGGAATCCAAAGTTCAGGTGCAGCATAACCAGGAGTTCCCCTACCCTTTGTCAAGGTTAGATGAGTATTTTCCCTGTTGCAAAGCTTGGCCAAGCCAAAATCAGCAACTTTAGGATTGAAATTCCCATCCAAGAGAATATTTTCTGGTTTTATGTCATAATGGACTATTCTTTGTTGGCACTCTTCATGCAGATAAGCAATTCCTCTTGCTGTTCCAACTGCAATCTCATGAAGCTTTTCATATCCTAAGGTCTTTTTGTCATTGACCAAATACCTTTCAAGAGAGCCATTTCCCATGTACTCATAAACCAGTGCTATCATATTTCTTTCAAAGCAAAATCCATAGAGCCTAACCAGATTGAAATGATGAATTCTGCCAATTGTACCCACTTCTGCCTTGAACTGCTCTTCAATTTTTTTGACTGAACTCCCATTCAGAACCTTCACAGCCACCACTGTTCCATTACTAAAAACTCCCTTGTAAACAGATCCATAACCTCCTGACCCCAAGAAGTTAGAGAAGTTATCTGTTGCAATCCTTAGCTGCTGATCAGTGAACCTGGTTGGTTTCTCTCTTTCCATGTCATTCAGAAATTTATTCATGGTGAGTGTCAGAAATTCCGAATCTGCACTCAATCTATTCTGAACCTGTTGTCTTTTCTGGCACACATAAATCAAAATACACACCTTGACTACTATTGAAAGCACAGCTGAAACAAAATGTTGAGTTACAAATCTTGTCACTAAATAAAAAACAAACGGAGAATGAAATGAAAACAAAAGTACATCAAAGGTTTAATTCCTACCGACGAAGCATAAAGCTGCAACTTCAACAGAATTGAAGGCGATTGTAGACATTAGAGAAGAGATAAGAATTTCAATATAGTAAAGTAATGATGAGGAACAACATGAAGAGACATAGTACCTAAATTTATACGAAACATACAATGTTTTCATCGAAGAAAACTTTCCTAGTACAATTCTCCCAACCTGCCTTCACTTCTCATACATAATAACGACATATTTAACAGTAAATATAAGAACGGCTCCTTCCTCATAGGAAAAATTGTATTCTTTCTTTGCAACTGTTATTTCAATATCTAATTTCTAATCAATATTTATTTAATTAATAATTGAAATAGACATATTTTGAACAATGTATAAAGTGAGAAGGTCGTATTAGATGAGATTAAATGTGTGGGTCAAATACGGTTTATTGCAAACTCGTGGATGGAATTTTGTCTGTTACTCCTTGAAATTTTCAGTCCTAGAAATGTAATAAAAATTTGAGTAAAATGACAAAACCAATGTGGTCTTGACAAGTAAGAGATGAGTGTCTATATGTCTTTGAAAGAAGTGAGGAAATTTGATGCGCAGAGAAAATTTGTTGAGAAATAGACTTGAGGACGAAATGTTATTCCTAAAGATCAAAATGGCATAGGTCAAGCATCATCCCTTACAGGAGTAGCATGTAGAATGCTAGAGTCAGTTGCAACAACAGAAGAACCACTAGTATCTGTGGTGTTGGTCAGGGGCACTTGGACTGGATGAGCAGGCAAATTCCCATCCATAAATTGCTGAAATGGGTTCAAAGGTTTTGGAACTTCCACTGAACCTTCCAACATTTTCACCACATCACAGGCCTTGAATCAGGCCTATACTGAACACACAATAGAGCAACATTAACCATTCTCTCAGCTCTCTCCCCATCTTTCTCCTCTATTCCACATGCTGTTATCAACTCCTCCAATTCTCCACCATCAATCTTCTTCCATACAAACATTGGAAACCACTCCTGGCTTTCAACAACTTCTACATCAAGGTTTCTCCTCCTACCTATGATTTCAAACAACAGCATTCCAAAGCTGTAAACATCACACTTGTGAGTAACAGGAAAATTTGGCATCCAAAGTTCAGGTGCAGCATAACCAGGAGTCCCCCTACCCCTTGTCATGGTTAGATGAGTATTTTCTCTATTGCAAAGCTTGGCCAAACCAAAATCAGCAACTTTAGGATTGAAGTTTCCATCCAACAGAATATTTCCGGGTTTGATGTCATAGTGTATTATTCTTTGTTGGCACTCTTCATGCAAATAAGCAATGCCTCTGGCTGTCCCAACTGCAATCTCATGAAGCCTTCCAAATCCTATGACATTGTTTTCATTAAAAAGATACTTGTCAAGAGAACCATTCCCCATGTATTCATAAACTAGTGCTATCAAGTTTCTTTCAAAGCAAAATCCATATAGCCTAACCAGATTGAAGTGATGAACTTTGCCAATTGTCCCCACTTCAGCCATAAACTGCTCCTCATTTCTCTTGTCTGAACGCCCATGTAGAACCTTCACAGCCACAATGGTTCCATCACTAAAAATTCCCTTATAGACTGATCCAAAACCTCCTGACCCCAACAAGTAAGAGTAGTTATCAGTTGCAATCCTTAGATGTTGGTCAGTGAACCTGATTGGCTTCTCCCTTTCCATGTCATTCAAAAATTTATTCATAGCAAGTGTCATAAATCGTGACTCTGGAGTAAGTGCACCTGGGGCGCAGTTGGGTTGTAGCCATATCACAATACAGAATATCACAAAAAAGGTGCCTGCAATATGTTAGCACAGTTCAGTCAGAACTCAAAGCTTTATCACTAGAACCAAAAGAATTCATTGGCCTTCAGGAAATAACCAAAATACTTGTCAACCCAAAAGCAGCAACTGTAATATGTGTTAGTATTCAGGCTTAATCAACAAAAATAACACAGACAGAACAATGAAAACAGGAAGATATCACAAGTTAAAGTCTTACCGATGACGTGATAAGAATGGTTGACATCAAACAAGAGATAAGTTGGAAGGAGTAGAATGATTGTGAGGAACAAATTGGAATAAAAGGTAATCTAATTTATATGCAAAATTTTTGGCATTGTTAAAACAAGGAACCCCGTGGCCATTCCACCATTTAGATGTGACGTGATGCCATATCTAATGAACTAGTTTGATGCCATATTCATGATTGATTGATTGAGTTAGGTGTATTCCAAGATGCCTCAAATGATCCAAATCTCTAAGGACAAATACTACGGTTTAGATGTTTATTTTCTTAATACCACCCTCCTCGTTTGTCGACACTTGTTGTGGTAGTAAAACGCGTTTCTACTTCATGGAACCTTCCCTCGTGATTATTAGGGACATATTCAAGAGCAAGCATAATTTAACATTCTATTTGGCTGAGACGAGAGCGACTAATATATTTGAAAAGCCTTTTACAAAGTGAATTTATATTTCCTTCTGTACTCCCATGATTTGAAACCGCACCACAATTTCAATTTTCAAACTTGTACTTGAGTAAGTATAATTCGGAATAATTGACCGAGAAAGAAGAGGAGTGGAAAAGAAATGAAACGGAGTGTTTTTATAAATTGAAGCAGGGTACTTTTATTATTTCACAAACCCCATGAGGGTACAAATTTAAAAGATGGAGGTGCAGAATGGTAAGACCTCGAGTACAACATAGAGGAGAGACGTGGTAGAAAATTGGGAATGTAAAGAAATTGATACGTAAATTAAAGGTCCGCATGGCAAAAGTGATGTAGCAATGTCATAAAAGATGGTTGTGTTGGTCGATTTATATATTATTAATAAATAGTGTACTAAGGTGCTATAAATATTATTTTGTGAATTTTTTATTTTAAAAATGCATAATTAAGCTAAACAAATAGATGAGACCTAGAATTACATTTTTATGGTCAACGGTTATAGATGAGACCTAGAATTACATTTTTATGGTCAACGGTTAATGTTCTTTTATACGTCGAAAATACAAAAAAAATAAGAACAAACCAATAGAAAACAAAAAAATCAACTACCCACGCCAAGGAGATAAACATTATTTATAAAAAAAAAAAAAAAGTATCCGAAAACTAAATTTATTTTAATGCATAAATTAAGAACAAACATTTTATAAACAACATAAAAAAATTTAAAACTAACCAATACATAAATTAAATTTAGCTAATACTTCATTACACTTCATAAGGTACGTTATGATAGCATTCACACATCATATGGGACGAATCACCCTCGAAACACGTTCCCGTAGAGTAATTCTTCCTGCACCTCCACGGTGACTTCCTGCACCTCCATAATTTAAAAATATTCCCATTTTAGCCTTGAAGAAAAGATGAAAATAGTCTTGTAACTGTCATTTATTTTTTTTTTCACTTTGCGGGTTGCACAAACCGCAATACAATTAAAAAATAAACATATTGCGGATTGTACAACCCGCAATTATATTTTCTATACCTTTTACATTACGGGTTGTACAACCCGCAATATAAAACTTTTTTTAAATACATTGCGGGTTCTACAACCCGCAATACAAAATTTTTTTTAAATACATTGCGGGTTCTACAACCCGCAATGCAAATTTTTTTTAAAAGAAATTTTGTGTTGCAGGTGGTACAACCCCCGCTGTTGTGGTGTAGTGGTGGTTATTACCTTAGTTTTACACTTAAGGGTCTCCACCTCGATCCTGGGCACCAACACTTACATTTTATGTGCTTGTTTTGCTACTAAACTAATTTTTTTGAAATATTTGTTTTTATTATAAATTAAATTATTTATAGCTATAAATTATTTTTTTTTACTTTTTATTATAAGAAATTTTTTTTGGAATATTTGTTTTTATAAATTATTTTTTTTTACTTTTTATTATAAGAAAAAAAATTTGAAATATTTGTTTTTATCATAAATTAAATTATAAAAAATTATTTATAGCTATAAATTAAATATTTGTTTTTATCATAAATTAAATTATTAAATTATAAAAACAAATATTTCAAAAAAAATTTCTTATAATAAAAAGTAAAAAAAATAATTTATAGCTATAAATAATTTTTTATAATTTATGATAAAAATAAATATTCCAAAAAAAATTTCTTATAATAAAAAGTAAAAAAAAATAATTTATAGCTATAAATAATTTAATTTATAATAAAAACAAACATTCCAAAAGTTTAGTAGCAAAACAAGCACACATAGATCGAGGTGGAGACCCTTAAGTGTAAAACTAAGGTAATAACCACCACTACACCACAACAATGTTTTACCAGCCACAACACAAAATTTCTTTTAAATACATTGCGGGCTCTACAACCCGCAACATAAATTTTTTTTCGCAATGCAAATTTTTTTCAAAAACATTTTGTATTGCGAGTTGTAGAACCCACAATGTATTTAAAAAAAGTTTTATATTACGGGTTGTACAACCCGTAATGTAAAAGGTGCAGAAAATATAATTGCGGGTTGTACAACCTGCAATGTGTTTATTTTTTAATTTTTTAATTGTATTGCGGTTTGTGCAACCCGCAAAGTGGAAAAAAATGAAAGACAATTACCATGAATGAAGGTTATTTTCGTCTTTTCCTCAAGGCTAAAATGGGAATATTTTTAAATTATGGAGGTGGAGAAAGTCACCATGGAGGTGCAGGAAGAATCACTCGTTCCCGTATACTGTTAACCAGCCCAACATATTGCAGTGAAAACGTTAGTTCTACCATAAATAAATAATAACAATGATTTCCTTGAGTAAAATTAATTTCCAGCACATGATCCATAGAATAGAGATGCTTAATATTATATTTCAGAAAAATTGTTTTTATCATTCAAAACATTGTTTTAACATCATTTTTTAATTTGTGACAAAAATAAGAACCAAATAAATTCTTAGTATTAACAATGCTTACTAATTTTAACTAAGTAAAGATCGTTAACCTAAAAAATATTAGGATTTGTTTGGTTCACTTTAACTAAATGATATTGATTTACCAAGGCCACACAGGGTATATTCACAGCAGCAGCATCAAAGACACAATAGTTTTGTAGAACATACGTGAAGAAAAATAATACAGCATACAAATGTTACCATACTCCATGTTATCACGACAAAGCAAAATAAGTACAAACTGCAGGGTTCCCTACCTTATACACCTGTTTGCAGTGTCACAGACCAATACAAGAAATTATGACCATGTCAGCAGACCTGTTCAAAACCATAAAACATAAGTAGAGACTTCCATTACATACACAGACCTAATTATATTACTATAAACATGACATTTCTTTTTTTTTTCTATCCTTTGTCATGGTCCAAATTACATACTTTGAACATACCAACAGATGGGAAAATCAAGTTAGCTACAACCTAATATATTACCTACTGTAATCAGACACTAACAATCTATTCAGGAAGAATAATTCATTGTGCATACTGAAGGGCAAAGTCTCACACAACCTCAAAAAAACCAAATATGGTATCGTGTCACTCAGTGAAAAGTTCTCAAGCCAGAACCAACCGTAAAATAAAATGCGACGTAGAAACAACTTAATACACATGTTCTGACCAGAGCAGTGCTTGTCAAGAGTTTTCAGTGACCAAGACAAACATTTTCCGCCTTTAAATGATTTCAACATTTTAGCATTCCCCTCACAGCAGCATGCCCATTTATTAACTGAATTTAGATGACAGAACTAGCCAAGGAAAGTTCATGGAGCTCACTTAGCATCCATTCCTCCCCAGTTTGACCACCTAGTACAATAGCTCTTGTCCCTCCAACAACACATGTACTATGTCCCCAAGCAAATCTAGGAGGGCGCCCAGGTACATTCAGGATTCTCCATGTAGGCTTCTCATCAGTCGGGTCCAGTATGTAAAGCTGGGAAGCAGAATGAAGGCCTGCAACAGACCCACCAAATATCAGAATTCTCCCACCGGGAAGGCTCACAGCCACATGATCAAGTCTAGGAGGAGGAGCTATGCCTCCTGGATTTCCAGCTCCTGGCATTCCACTCCCCGTTACACACCTCCAACATGGCTCCTCCTCACTTAAATCCATAGTGAATACGTCACTAGAGCGAAAACGCAGGGGCCCACTCTTGGCCAGACCACCAAACATGAGTATTTTCCTACCACCATAAACGGATAGTGTGTGACCCAAGCGTGAAGGTGGAGTCCAGGCTACTGGTATCTCTCTCCAGACGGGTTTCTCCATTGAGAGATCAAGGAGGAAAGTATCACTCAAGAGTACACCAGAATCAGCGCAGCCACCAGAAACTATTAGCTTAGTACCATCAAGTGTGCAGGAGCTATGCCAAGATCTCGGAAGTGGAGGTGCCAGTCCAGAGATTTCACGCCAAGTTGGAGGCTTTGCATCCAGGTCCAGAACAAACACGTCATTGAGCAAGCCCTGCCTTCCACAGCCTCCAAATACAACTAAACGAGAACCATTAACACAAGAAAGTGTGTGGCCCCACCGACCAGGAGGAGGAGAACTCACCTGGACATGTTGCCACTCAGGATTACTTGAATTGAGATCCAGCACAAAGGTATCATTCATAGGTTGCATGTTAACCCCTTCACCACCAAATAGGACAACTCTATTACCAACTGCACAAGCACTAAAATTACATCGTGAAGGTTCAACAGCACCTCCAACAGTCAGTTTCCTCCATGCTGCTGCTTCAAGAGTGGTCAGCTCTCTTGCCAGCCGACCCCATCCAAGTCTCCTTGCACCAGGCACAGTCTCTAAAACACGTGTAGTCTCACTGCCCCATGCATTTTGACACACCATTCTCCAAAGATCTTCATTTTTTGTTAGCTCACACAATCGCCTACAAACAGAGCCAACTGATGCAATATCTCTTGGAGTTAAGCGAGCAAGGATCTTGAGAGACAATACCTCGTCACTTAATTGCAATATTCCACAAAGTCCACGAGTAACATTACGGTCCCCTACTGGAAGAGGGTTCAATGAGGAAAGCACAGAATGAGACCGATCTGATGATTTGATAGATTCCTTAATCGTAGAACCCGGAAGGGGACCAAGATCAATGTTTGCTTCTGTGAAGAACTGGATTCCAATGACATGTGTTATCTCATCATCTCCATATATAGGTGTCAGACGCAATTTGTTCATAAGTGGAGATCCATCTTTCCTAAAGTTCAGCAACTCACCTTGGAATTCAACCCCTTCGTCAAGGCATCTTCTAATCTCTGAAACAACAGTTGAGTCCACCAATGGATGCCTTCTCTTAGCAAATGGACCTCGACACTGCAAGAAACGGCTGCAAAATACTTTAAACTATTAGAACAAAGCTACATTGAATTAGAAAAATTAGCAGTAGAGACTCAGCAAAGACATGTCATAAAGGGCTAGCATGTATTGCTTATTTGCTTATATGGCATGATCTTTTGCCTCTTTTCTCTCTTTTTCTCTCTTGTGTAGTGCGCATGTTACTCATTCTACTTCCTCAAGAAAATTGCTTCAATTTAATACAATAAAGATACAGGTTATAAGCCAAGTCTGTCTACATGAGACACCAGAGCAGATCAGTCCAAATGGGAATTACATGCCCAGAGTAAAGTGAATAAAGTGATTTCTTTAACACCCCAGCTTAGCCGTTGTTAGCATGTCTATGCAAACACAACAAACAATACTTGATGGGACATGAGAAAATCAATCTCCCAATAATTACTATCGAGAAACTGCATCCATTTCCTAGTTTTGAATCTTGAGTTTCACCTTAATGGTAAAGCATAAGACCAGATAAACCCAACAGTTATAGATAACTACATCCTCGTCACAATAAAAACATTGAAAAGCAAAAGACACCATAACGATCTCCTTTTAGAACTGATATTTGCAATTCACACAATCAAACACATTATCATGCAATACCTAAACTAACATTCTTAGCAAAATTCTAACATGACTTCCGTTAGTCTTGAAGCCTAGCCCCCAAATCGCTTGTATTGAAAGAAATTCTGAAATGAAAAACCAAAATACGTCCTTCTACCAGTTTATGATAATTATCATTATACCATAAAGCTATATTTGCATAACTGCTCTCACCTGAACAGACCAGAAGTCGGTCCAGAGTCTAGACTAGTAATCCATCCATACATAAACCATTTCCATTTTCAAACTAAGTCATCAAAGCATCAAATTTAAGTGTTTTCTTATTCATCAAGCCTATCAACCACCCTAGATTCTCTAGCAGTTAACCAGTCATGTAAGCTTAAACTGAGACATTTCTGTCCTAGATCACCTCATTGGAAAGAACAATACTCGTTGATCAACACAATTTCCACGTCTAAAACAACTATTGACAAGTGGCTGTCAACATCAAAATGTCAAACAAAAACAAATTAAAGACAGCAAGAATTCTCTCTAGAAGTGACAATGAATATAATTGTCCAATTTACTCTTACAAATGCTGCTGAAATATTGTAAAAGCAATTTATAATACTTGGTATAATACATGACAAATCTTTCATTTATCTCGAGAAAAACTTCTATAATGTGTCCAGCTAAAACATCTACTATAGGTAGCATCGTAACAGTATACTAGATAGGAAGAGAGGCAATTCATAGTGATATATACAAACTGCATATTTCACAAATTTTAACTTCCAAATGCATTTGATCTTTAACATTAATAACATATAGCTACCATTGCTATAAGCACTGGGCACTGAAAGTTGGGAAACCAAAGCCGTATAGGCATCCAATTTTGACTATTTTTGCTGAAAAACATTAATTTTATAAGAGAGAAATGAGGGGAAACAAGTGTGGGTAAGACACCATCCTACACAGAAGACAGTATAAATTCCATTAGAGATTGTTAAAGTCTAAGGAAGAGAGAAACACTGAGCTGAAACAGTATATTTCTGAGGAAACACAGGTGCTATATTCATGTTGAGAAAAAAAAAAATCAACATAATAAATAGAGAAGGCTTATATGGAGAAAAATGATATAGGATCAACACCTTATTTCTATAATTATAACAATATTCCTTATTATATAGGATCAGCTCATTATTTCTATGACAATATTCCTTATTGTATAGGATTGGCTCATTATTTCTATAATTATAACAGTTCCCCTCAAACTGGAGCATATAGGTCGTATGTGCCCAGCTTACTGCAAATATTCAATCATCAATCCTCTTAGAGATTTAGTGAATATGTGAGTCAACTATTTATTAGAGTTGACAAATCTAGTGGTGATGTCCCAAGACTATGAGTAGATTGATGAAGTCAAGCAAACGAATACTCCTTTGTGCCACCAAAGCAATGTTACTAGTGGATTGATGTGTGGCACACCATTTGATGAAGTCTTCAAATGTCACTAGACATGGATTAGTCGGCAATGTAGGAGCAACAGGTGCCTCAGTAGTAGATGTCTAGGCAATTACGTCTGGATAAAAAGAATTCCCATTCAACTTCAAAGACATATCAATTGTATATTCAATGTGGTGGCAATGTTAGCATTTTGGACGTTTTTTAGAATTACCCACATGAGAGCATCCAGAATTATTACTCTGATGCAAAGGAAGTGTTTTCACCAACAAACGAAGCATGTGTCTACATGTTTATTTTCTAAGGAACATGGAGGAGTTCAGATGATGCAAAAGGCAGAGGATTTACTAGTGATCTCAAAATTAGATCACGGATAGTAGCATATGCTTGTAACAAGACATACAGGCCCAAGGTCATAGAGGACTTACTGTGATCCTCAAGTTCCTTCTTAACATCTACAGATGATTGAAGAAGCTCCCTAAAATCATGTAAGACAATATGAAGTTGCCCAAGACAATTAGACATAGGATTGTCAAAACGTCGTAGAACAAGAAGTGTTAAGAGATCTTGGCACACACCTTATATTGACACCATGTGTAACTGGTATAAAGGGCATGAACATCCCTCCTAACCAATGAACATGCCTCAATAATAACGATATGGTTAGAAAATATGGGAGAATTAGTTTTGGAGGTTGATGTGCTGTTGCAAGAGAATTTTGTTTGAAAAAGTGGAGAAAAGAGAATAAAGAAAAAGGTGGTCACCGAAACTTTGCTGAAAAACTTGTCGAAAGCAACGCCGGAGCACTGAAAGCAAACCTGAGAAAAGGTTCCCAAAAAAATCCTCTAGAGGTAGTGGTCTACTGAGTCTACAATCTTGAAAAAGACTCTAGATACCATGTTAGGGAAGAGAGAAACATTGAGTTGAGACTGAGTTTCTGTGAATGTTTTGTTTATATTGACAAAAAATAATCAATACAACAAAAAAAAGGAGATTTGATATCCTCTAATAATAAATATATGATTCGGATTATGGTTAACTGTATTTCTAGATATTCCTAATGATATAGGATCAACTTATTTCTATAATTATAACAGGTATAAACCTAATGCGGTATAAACTTTAAATCACAATATAGTTGCCCAATATCCAAGAGTATCAAACGAAAACATATATTCCAAAATAAGAAACAGCCAATTAGAGGTTGTTCAAGATGAAACAGGCCAACTTATTTAGTTACTCTTCACAAGTAAGATTACCAATTATACTTGGGTGGCAATGGATACCTAGATAATCAAAGTCAACAGCTTCTAATCATAATAACATAACACTAACTAATCTTAGCATTATCAATAAATGCTAAGCAACAAAATTCTTGGAAACACCTCTCGAAACAGGGAGCAATATACTAAACTCTTCATTTCATTCAAATTTTGGGTACAAAATGTTCTGTGCATGCACTAAGTTTTTATCAATAATGACTATTTCTTCGAAGAAAACTCTTCGTATTGTACAGGCATCATCAACAATCATTGATGTCCAATAGGAGGAGTGAATGCTAAAACTATTTTTCCTTCAGATAATGATAAGATCTATACGAAATCATAAGTACCATTATGACATCACTTATCTTGTTCCACCATTTCCATAAAATGCACAGAACTCCATTAAACAGCAGTTCATTTACATACAATGCCATTTCGTTTAAGGTCACCAACACAAGTACCTGTATACTCTAAAATAACATCTTAAACCCTTTTCGCAACTTTTCAACTAAATGCATATTTGGTACCACATCTAATACTTGCACAAATGGGTAAAACCACTTCAAATAGTAAAATAAACATACAATTTCTATGCTAGAGTTCTCACATCAACATATTGACTAAAGATATGGACAAATTATAATGTATAAATAGGCGCAAACCTTATCTTAGAAGCCGGTTTTATAAGATTAAGTTAAAAGTCAGTTTCATAAGATTGAGTTAAACTTAGAGTCTACTTCATAATAATGTATGTTATATATATCAGCTTCTATTCCACGTGAGTTGAAGCAACATGATGGGAACAGAGTCTACTTCATAATAATATGTTATATATATCAGCTTCTACTCCACGTGAGTTTGAAGAAGCATGATGGGAACACAAGCATATTATAATCAACTAGGGGAAGTAAAGAGCCTTCATTCAACCCCCAACCCTCAAAACTCATCCCTATCCCTAGAAAAACCGCCAATTTAGAAATATCACAAAAGTCTAATATCCCCTATTCAAATTCACTCTCAATTCATCTTTCCAATTTCTTCCTCTAATCACACAAAAATTAACACCGAACCTATCCCTCTCAATAAACTACACACATTTCCAGGCTGAAAAATTATGAGCATTATGTAATGCCCAAAATCATTTACAAAAAAGTTCAAGATCCTCCAATTGGTGTCCCTTGGTTCCAATTGTAGCAAACAAGATCTAACTCTGGCAGAAATAGGTGTCTTAGTTGAGTGGCTTACAGGGTTGTGAGAGAGTGATGACTAATAACAAGATGATGTTGCTTGGGTTTGTAGGTGATTGAGCATTCAAGATTTGATGGTAACCCAAGATTTGTAAGTCATCTAACAACAAATTCTAAATTTGCAAATGAGATAACAGAAAAGAGAGAAAAGAATAAAGTGTCCTTCTGAAATGTTTTACTGAATTGCAAACAGGGTCCTATGGAAAAAGGCAGACTCCTCCTCCCAAGGACTTCCCATCACAAAGGGTTTTCCTCACTAACTTCCCAAATGTTAACAAATCAAAATGTTTCCCCTACCTTTTGTCCTATTAAAGTTATGCCTTTGCCCCTAACAACTTCTACCTGTCTAACTAATTTGGTAACTATCCTAACCAGTGTTATACGCATCATATAATTTGTGAAACAATACACATGATTCGAGCAGGTCGCAAAAGGAATCAGTAAGTGAATCATTTTGGTGTTTAAATAAGATCTGAATCGCAACCAAGAGATGAATCGCACAATTATACCTTACGCACATCACATCATAAACTGGGATCAGCCATGCGCAACCCAACTCTGAAACCTTGGATAATTTAATTTGCCATTTTTTCACTCCAATTGGACCTAGGGTTGCCCAATTGCAGGTTCACGTTTTTAGAATTCCACTAGTTCTTTTTCATATTGCTGGTTTTTCAAGTTTTCACATTTCTGTTCTTCCTTCTCCAGCTCATCACAAAAACAAGTGCCCACAGATTGCTTATGTCTTCTCTTTGTAATTGTTTCTATTTTTTTGCAGTTAGAGAATTTTATAGACAATACTTTTCTGTTAGCCAATTAGAGGTTTAGGGAAGGGAAGTGTTTGTCTAATGCCTTCCCAGCACACTCTATATCACACTCTCTATATCAAAAAGAGCGCATGTACTCACTTTGATAACTTTGATGATAAAAATATGTAAGTTCTTATCTTCAATGTGTCATTTCTCAAGTGGTGAGTCACCCCTCCTTCACTCATCCTCGAGTGACACTTCATAGCTTATCTCTTGTATGGTACATTAGTGGTTAACCAAAGTTCAGGAAGTGGAGAGTTTTCTCTCTTAGGAGTTCTTATCTTGTAAGCTAGGTCACAAGTGGCAATTCTCCATATTTGCTTATCTCATAAGATTGAATGGCACAAGATTCTTCCCAATTCCTATATTTATCTTGATTTTTCTATTTTCTAATTATCTAGAAGAAATTGTCAGAAACAATCTGTATTCATAGATGGGAGGTCAGATCCTTATCACCTTGCGTCCTTTAGAAATTTGTTCATTTGTAAAAATATCAAAGCATTTTAGCCATCCTCAGAGAACTTCAGCCATCCTAAAGGGTTTTCATGGCCCCTTATGTTGGAAATTCCATTTTGGAATATCCTCTAACTATTGAACCTCCGCCCCTCAACTGTGATTCTTTTTGTTTTTCAGACCACCTCAATGTCCTTGATTACCATTGGTTGTTTCTACTACTGATCCTTCAATTGTTCCTCAAATGATCACGGAAAGCTCATCCATCTTTCTTCCCGTGCATATTTCCCAATTACCTATGGTCCATGAAGTCATCTAATTTCTCTACTAAGTTATGTGTCACTCCTGTTGTCGCTTCATATATACCTTCATACCAAGTTGTTAACCTTCATATAGGATCAACTGACAAGCCTAGACAAGCAAGAATCTTTCACACAATCTATGGAAAAAGAAAGAAGCCAACTTGTCATTGACGATGTTCCTCCAAGATTAACACAAGTTCTTTTTCTGAAAATAATTTCTCAAGATTATATTCGAATCAGGTCTACCCTTTAAAGGCTACAAAGATATTCCTAATAAATAGGATCATGTATCCTAATTAATAAAACCTTTAAAAGACATTGAAAGCTTTTAACTGTAGAAATTGAACACAGACCCGAATTTGAGCAAGTATCCCCAGTTTTCCATCCATATACAGATGTAACACTTACTCAGCACTTCACGTATCAGATTTACATACATGTATCAGATTTGTCATCCCATTTGAAGTTCAAGACCCTTGAAGGTAAGACTCCTGTTTTCTTAGAGGAGAGGGAATTCTTATGTAAATATAAATAGGAAAAGAATGTTAGTTGCTTAGACAGTCAAATACTCTTAATTAGGATTTTTGTTGGGAAGATGACTATGAATGAAGATGACTGTTATATATTTTAACAATTGGAATGATATAATAATAAAAGTATTTTTTTTATCTCTCATGTCTCTCTATCCTCTCTGTTCTGTTCTTCATCCCTCTTTCTTTCTCTCTTTTTCTGTTTCCTTCTCTTTCCAACCTAAATCCCATATCAGCTACCTTCATGCTGTTTAGGTTTTATACAATTCAAACTACTTTTTTCATATTACAGCCTAATTGAGCAATATAACACATCTGATCAAAGAACGGTGGCATCAAACAAGCCTTTAGCAAGAACAATTCTCAAAAGCATAAGAGCAGCAAGAAAACAGGCATTTCAGCAGTCAGTTTCAATTTACCAATTCAAAGTGAGATATAAGAATAAGTTGCATAACCATATTCCCGAACATATGCATTTAAGAGACTGCTACAAAATACATGACTAATCAATAATTATAGACAATTTTATATATGAGAGAAGTTCGAGTAAAATCAACTAATTCTTATTCTTAGCTAAGTGAATGCTCTCAATCCTCCAGAACCAGAATCCCAGCACTAATAACTCCAATCCAAACTACGGGAAATAAAATAAATAAGCAAGAAGTGGCACTTTGGAGAACCACTTATTCTTCAACCTTTCCTCAGGTTGTGCTTCTTTAGTTTCTGCAGTGGAATATATTTCCCATAAAAAGGGAGAAAATTCAAGAGAATAAATGTCCAGACTTTCTTTTCATGATAAATTTTAGAAGGAAACACCTCTCTTTACGTTGATAAATATTTGGAAAAGTCTGCAACTCATCTTACACACTATAATCTAAAAGAAAAGGAATAACAAATTTTAGGCTAGTCCTAGGCATGTTTGACACACTATGTTCCTCATATAGCAAATTAACAAAAACACCTGTTCCCTATCCTGAATTGATTGTTGATTCATGTTTTCACAACTACGATATGCGGTATAATGACTTCTCTTATCGAGGCCATATAATATGAAACTCATCACTTTCAATACCAATTTAATTTCCCAATCCCTTACCCGAACCGGTTCTCCACCGTAGAACAACACAATGCAGCACTCAACACAAAAGCTATCACGATTACAAGATTAAATTACCATTTCACGACAGACAAATCCAAATCCCTTCATAAAACCCAAACACGCACAAGAAATTCCAAATTCGAGCAACTAGCAGCATTCAGCAGGACAAGCATCACATTACACCCCGCGGTAACATGTAAGTTCTAAGGATTTGCTAGGGTTCGAAGGAAAATAATGCGAAGCGAAAACCTAAAGCTAAGGAGGAGAAATCTGGAGAGAGGCACTAACCAGTTGCGGCCGAGCACTTCTTCGGCGCGGTAGCCGGTGAGCATCTCGAAGACGGCGTTGACGTATATGATAGGGTGGTCGGGCTCGAGGGCGTCGGTGACGACGAAGCCGCAGGGGGCGGTGTGGAGGACGGGGAAGGGGAGGGGGCCGAGGGCGTCGTCATCGTCGTCGTTGAGGAGGAAGGAAACGGCGTCGTCGTCGCCGCTGAGATCGGAATTGCTGTCCCACTCCATTGAAGGGAAAGGGAATCGCGGGGGGCGTTGAAGTTCATCCCATGGGGCGCGCGTGGAGAAGGGAGCGTTGGGAATCGGAGGGAGTGCGTGAGAAGTTACGGTTGTGTTGTTGAGAGAGTGGAATTCGATGATGAGATTGAGAAGGCATAAAACGAGTGGCGAGCAATTTAGCTAAGTAAGGGGTTGTTCCAGAAAAAGAAACTACATCACGCTCTTCTTTTTATTTTTATGCTTTAATTACATTTTTTTTCTACCATTATGTTAGAGAGATGAAATCTCTTGATCATTGTCAGAATGGATTTTAAGGAAATGATATCAAAATCTTGTAGGTTTTAGTGTTGTGAATTTTCGGGTTTTAATATATGCTTAGAAATTAAAATATTTAAAAGAATATATGAGCTTTGAAAAATATTTAGAAATTTTTAAAGTATTCAAAATTATAAAAGTCAATAAAATTGTAAAGTTTAGATAAGAAGAAAGTAAACTCGATACTTTTTTTTCGATCTTTTTACAGTTAATGGGTTGAATTTCAAGTCTTCTTGTATATTAAATTTATATGCTAAGTATCTTATTCTTTATGTTGTTGGGTTTGAATAACAAATTCAAAATTATTTTTTCATTGTATGATAATGTTCACATATCTATTGGTTGAGCTAAAAAGTCATGAGAATTATATTCTACATTAATAAGTTATAAATATTAAACGAATACTTCTAGAGAATAAATAGTTTTACGAGTAGCTATTAAAGAAAGAGAATTTGGAAAGTCTCCTTGAGAGGAATTATTTGATAGTTCAAGTGATATTTATACATCATACTATAAAATGTCTTATTAAATCTATCAAATTATCCATGAAAAACAACTCATTGAAATTTATATATTTTTTAAATGTGAGGCTTTTTATAAATTATAGAAAATGTTAACTTAAAACTATCACATTTTGTTTTCTTCCTGAACCAAAATTAGCTATTATAACTTATTCATCTTTCTCAATTTGATTCGATATTTATATAAATTTGTTTGTTTGTTGCTTAACTTTCATTTTTTTTAATTTTTTTTGAAAATCACTAGAGATTTGACTATTAAGTTGTCAACAACCAATGGTCATTAATTTCAAATCCCTTTCATTCCTTGCTACCTTTGACTTAAAGAGAATATTGGAGTGATTCTCATGATGTCTCAATTGAATCGAGTCAATTAAAACTCTTGGAACAAGGAACTACTAGATAGGAATTTTACATCGATTTCTTAAAACGACAAAAGACTTTGGTTGAATTTCAGTTGTTTCTACGTCACTGGTATAAAACATACACATTCTACATTTTATAAGAATTTTACGTCGATTTCTAAACATCATTCATGAACTTTACATCGATTTCTAAATTATCGAAATATCATTCATAAACTGATATAGAATTACACGCTTTCATCGATAACTATTATATATGATATAACATGCGTACATGTATTAAATACATAACCAATATTTAATTAAAAATAAATTAAATAATGATACACAAAATTTATGTCTGCTATGGTCATAATTAATATAGAATATTGCTATAATGATCAGAAAAAGTGCTCCTTTTACAACACTCATAATTTGATTAGAAGGTATCTTTACTCTCTTTTTAACAATCCTGCTGATTTTAACTCGTATCTAAGTAGGGATTATTTAATGAAAAAAGAATTGTTTGGTTCATATTAACTCGTACCAAGTAAGGCACATATATTCACAGCAATACCATCAAACACAAATATGGCAAGAAAAACAACAATAAACCATACAAAGGTTACCACATTCCATATTATCACAACATAAAGAAAAATATGTACAGTACAGGGTTCCTACCTTGTACACCTGTTTGCAGTGTCACACTTCATTACAACCAATTTATGACCATGTCAGCTGACTTGTGCAAAGCAGAAGTAGAGACTTCCATTACATACAATAGACCTAATTGTATTAGTATAAACATGACATTTTTCTATACTTTGTCATTGTTCAAATTACATAATTTGAACAAAGCAACAGACGGCGAAATCAAGTGAGCTACAACCCTAATATATAACCTACTACTTACCAGACACTACTAATCTATTCAGGAAGAATAATTCATAGTGTGGATACTAGAAGGCAAAGTGTCACAACCACGGTAAAAACCAGGCATGGTATTGTATTACTCATTGAAAAGTTCTAAGGCCAGAACTAACCTTAAAATAAAATGCAACCTTCAATCGACCAAAGACACGAATGTTCTGACCAGACAAGAACTTGTCAAAGAGTTATCAGTGACCAACACAAACCTTTACAGCCTTAAATGATTTCAAGATTAACATTACCCTCACTATAGCATTCCCGTTTTTAACAGGGTTTAGATAACAGAACATGCCAAGGAAAGTTCATGGAGATCACTTAGCATCCATTCCTCCCCAGTTTGACCACCTAGTACAATAGCTCTTGTCCCTCCAACAACACATGTACTATGTCCCCAAGCAAATCTAGGAGGGCGCCCAGGTACATTTAGGATTCTCCATGTAGGCTTCTCATCAGTCGGATCTAGTATGTAAAGCTGGGAAGCAGAATGAAGGCCTGCAACAGACCCACCAAATATCAGAATTCTCCCACCTGGAAGGCTCACGGCGACATGATCAAGTCTAGGAGGAGGAGCTATGCCTCCTGGATTTCCAGCACCTGGCATTCCACTCCCCGTTACACACCTCCAACATGGCTCCTCCTCGCTTAAATCCATCGTGAATACATCACTGGAGCGAAAACGCAGGGGCCCACTCTTGGCCAGACCCCCAAACATCAATATTTTCCTACCACCATAAACTGATAGTGTGTGACCCAGACGCGAAGGTGGAGTCCATGTTACTGGTATCTCTCTCCAGACAGGTTTCTCCATTGAGAGATCAAGGAGGAAAGTATCACTCAAGAGTACACCAGAATCAGCACAGCCACCAGAAACTATCAACTTAGTACCATCAAGTGTACAGGAGCTATGCCAAGATCTCGGAAGTGGAGGTGCCAGTCCAGAGATTTCACGCCAAGTTGGAGGCTTTGCATCCAGGTCCAGAACAAAAACATCATTGAGCAAGCCCTGCCTTCCACAGCCTCCAAATACAACCAAATTCGAACCATTGACACAAGAAAGTGTGTGGCCCCACCGACCAGGGGGAGGAGAACTCACCTGGACATGCTGCCACTCAGGATTACTAGAATTGAGATCCAGTACAAAGGTATCATTCATAGGTTGCATGTTGACCCCTTCACCACCAAATAGGACAACTCTATTACCAACTGCACAAGCACTAAAATTACATCGTGAAGGTTCAACAGCACCTCCAACAGTCAGTTTCCTCCATGCTGCTGCTTCAAGAGTGGTCAGCTCTCTTGCCAGCCGACCCCATCCAAGTCTCCTTGCACCAGGCACAGTCTCTAAAACACGTGTAGTCTCACTGCCCCAAGCATTTTGGCACACCATTCTCCAAAGGCTTTCATTTTTTGTTATCTCATACAACTGCCTACAAACAGAACCAACAGATGCAATATCTCTTGGAGTCAGGCGAGCAAGTATCTTGAGAGACAATACTTCGTCACTTAATTGCAATATTCCACAAACTCCACGAGTAACATTACGGTCCCCAACATGAAGAGGATTCAATGAGGAAAGCACTGAAAGAAACTGAGCTGATGATTTGGTAGATTCCTTAATCTTAGAACCTGGAAGGGGACCAAGATCAATGTTTGCCTCTGTGAAGAACTGGATTCCAATGACATGAGTTATCTCATCGTCTCCATATATAGGTGTCAGATGCAATCTGTTCATAAGTGGAGATCCATCTTTCCTAAAGTTCAGCAACTCACCTTGGAATTCAACCCCTTCATCAAGGGATCTTCTAATCTCTGAAACAACAGTTGAGTCCACTAATGGATGCCTTCTCTTAGCAAATGGACCTCGACACTGCAAGAAACGGCTGCAAAATATTTTAAATGATTAGAACAAGGCCAGTTTCAATTAGAAAAACTAAGCAGTAGAGACTTAAGGAAGAAAGAAACGTCACAAAGGACCAGCATGAATTGCTTATTTGCTAACGCAGGATACTCTTTTGCCTTAGTTGACATCTTTTTCTACCTAGTGCAGTGCACATGTTTCTTATTCTACTTCCTCAAGAAAATTGCATCAAATTTACTAAGACACTGAGTTGTAAGCTAAGACCTTCGATAACCTTCTTCATAAGTACATTAAAGAGAGAAAAAATAAGATGAAATAAACTTATCCATAAGCTAAAATTAGTTTGAGCAAGTTGAAAATCATCTTTAAGAAAAAGATGAAATGGGAGAGAGTCTAAAAATTAATTTATGCATAAGATAACTTTAGTTTATGGAGAAAGTTATTTTAATTTTTCTTCACATTTCCTCTCTTAAAAGTTTTTATGAAAAAATTTATCCAAACAGACACCTAAGCCTGTCAACATGAGACACTAATGCACCTCAATCCCAACAATCTACAAGCCAAGAGTAGTAGAGTTAATAAAGTAATTTTTTAACACCACAGCTTAGTCATTCTTCGAAAGCTAATGCAAACACAGCATACAACACTTGCAGGACGAATAAGAGAGAGAGAGTGAATCTCCAAACAAATTACTGTCAAGAAACTACAACCATTTCTTATATTTGAATCTTGAGGATCATATTAATTGTAAAGCATAAGACAAGATAAATACAACAATTATAAATATTCGCATCCTCGTCACCATATAAACATTAAGAAAAAAAACAAAGGAAAAAGTCACCATCATAAATGCTTTTTAGAACTGGTATTTACATTTCAAAAGACACAACTGATCATGCAATACTTCAGCTAACCCTTTTCTTAGCAAAACTCTAAATTTTAGACAGAACAAATAGCCAGTCTTTCTTTTCATGATAAATCTTAGAAGGAAACATAATTACGTTGAGAAATATTTGGAGTTTGAAGCAGAACACTCATTATATAAACTATAATCTAAAAAAACGAAGTAATAAATTTTAGTGTGGTCCTAATATATAAACTTTAATCTAAAAGAAAAGGAGTAAAATTTTAGTCTGGTCCTAAACTTGATTGAGACACTATTTGCTTCTCGTACAGCAAATTAACCAAAACACATGTTCCCCAGGATGATTTGATTGTTCGTGCATGTTTTAACAACTATGATTTGTGGTATAATGATTTCTCTTACTGAGGCCATATAATTTGGATCTCGGTGTTCACGTTGCCGAGCACATCATATGATTTAGTACAATGGGACAGAATCTATGTTTTAGAACATACCATGCCTATAATTAGTAATTACTACGACTGTGGTGGCCACACTATAATCTAATTAATTCATGTGGCCTCTCTACTTCTACTGATTTCAACCAATTTTAAATCCAGAAAGACAAGACCTGGCAAACTTAAATGGTCGTAATTTTTCTACACTAGCAAACGGTTACTTCAACAATCCCAGAAAAAGAAAGAAAAAATCCAGAAAATCCAGGTGCACAAAATGAATATTTAATTGAAAGACATTAAATAGGCCTGGCCCTAATAAAAACCAATTCAATTTCCTCGCACCAACCATGCAGACAAGATCATTATACAGAACTGGATTCCTAAACCTCTTCAATCAAAGGACCAAAATAATAATGAGAATCTGAGTACTTAAAACAAAGTAAAATCCTTTACTCATCTGGAAATGACCATTTCACAATATGTGGAGTTCGGGGCTTATTGCTATTCAAAAACAGAAAAAAAAAAAAGATAATTGAAAACACTCCTCTAAAATCTTCTTACTAATCCTCCAACTTACTAAATAAAGAAATTATTGAGTGCTTTCAAAATTTCGACTAAATTAAAAATACATTTATCTTTCCATTTATCACTTTCAACAATCCTCAATACCCGAACCAGTTCTCCACCATAGAACCCCAAAAAATGCACCACTCAACACAGAGACAACAAAATTACCACCAAAAAACTACCATTTCAAGACACACAAGTAAAAATCGGAATCCCTCCACAAAACCCCAAACACACACAACACAATTCCAAATTCGATCAAGCAGCAGCATTCAGTACCACGAGCATTACATTAACATCCATCCATTTAATATCCAACGGTTTCCTAGGGTTTCGAATGCGAACCGAAAACCTAAACCTAAGTAGGCGAAACCTCGGCAGAGGAACTAACCAGTTGCGCCCGAGCACTTCCTCCGCACGGTAACCGGTGACCATCTCGAAAACGGCGTTGACGTATATGATTGGGTGGTCGGGCTCAAGCGCGTCGGTGACGATGAAGCCGCAGGGCGCGGTCTGGATGACGGGGAAGGGGAGGGGTCCGGCGACGTCGTCATCGTCGAGGAGAAAGGAAGCGGCGTCGTCGTCGGCGCTGAGATCGGAATCGCTGTCCCACTCCATTGAAGGAAAAAAAAAAAAAAGGAATCGCGGCGGCGGTGGAAGCTCACAGCATGAAAAAGGGAGCGGCGGTGATCGGAAAGAAAGTGGTGAGTGACGGCGGAAGGAGCGGTGTGTTGGTTAGTCGGTGTTGTTGAGAGGGTGGAAAATCGGAAATGGATGATGAGATTAAGAAGGCATAAAACGAGTGGTGAGAAACTTAGCTTAGAAAGGGTCGAATTGAGGAAGTTCCAGAATAAGAAACTGGATCACGCTCTTCTCTTCTTTTACATGTGGACTTGCCACACACTCATCTTGTGGGCACTCACCCACAGTAAAAAATATTCAAAAATTAAATTAAACATTATTATTCATTATTCAAATAATACCATTAAGGTTAGAATAAATATAATTAAAAAAATTTAATAATTAAAATATAGAATGTTCCTAAACATCTAATATATAGTTCCAAATTATTTAAGGATAGATGTTAAAACATTAAATACATATTTTTTATAAAATATTTTTTAAGGATAAAATTGTATCTAAATTTTAAATTTTAAAATAAACTTTTTTTAATATATTTTAAAGATAAAAATGTTTAAAACAATAAGTATTGTCTGATATAAAGTTCTGTTGCTTTATCGTAGTTTTATTTTTTAAAAACATCTTGAAAAGTTAAGAAAAGAAAAAGTATTTAAAAGGATTTTAGTCTTAACTTCTAAACAACCTGAGATTATATTAAATAAACAATTTTTTTCAATAATTTTAAGAATAAAATCAAAATGAAACTTCAAATTTTAAAACAAATTTTTTGATAATATAATTTTTAAAAATAAAATCGTGAGAGAATTCTAATTTTTTTAATATTTAGTCTATGATTTACTCTATTGATCTTCGAAGCATTGACTATAGTGATATCCGAAGTATTAAATTTATATTTATATTTTGTAATTTATTTTTCTGCTTTGTGATTAAGTTGTAGAAGGTGCATAATTTGGACGGTGTTGTGTGTGCCCACATACTACTTTTCTTTCCTTTTAAAACTAAACCAACTTTTTTCTACATAAAAACCATTACGTCGTTGCAGTACAAAATGCTTACGTAGATCGTTGTACTCTTCTCATGCAATCACTTTTGTATGGCACGTGAACTCTATAGAAAAACCATTTTATAAGTTGTGGCAACTTTCAACATTGTTATCAAAAACTAAAGTTGAACATTCAATAAATGAAGATTCAATCTCATCCTAACTTAAAAGCTTGTTCATTGTATAATAGTAATAATAATGATGAGCTTTTATTGATTAGAGATTTTCACTCTTTTATTACATTTTGTGGGCAATTCTTTGCATGATTGGGACTCGATTAGGTATATTTCCCTTATGAAAATTTCAATGTTTTTAATTTTTTTATTAATAATAATGATAATAATTGGTTCTTGGATTACTTTGGGGTCCTTTAGTGTTTGTATTTTAAGAATGTGAAGATGCTTCTTTCAATAAACGAAAAGGAACATCTGAAATTGACATTGAACTAATAATTTCGTGTCGAGGTGAATGATCAAACGTGATGTGTCCTCATAGATAAAAATTTACCATCTATAGATAATATCCATACTTTAAATTTATGTAATTTTAAATTATAAGATAAAAAAATTTGAAATAGTTCAAATATGTGTCACGTAAATATAAAAGTTAGAAATGCAGGAACTATAATTGATGAAGAGTTATGTCGTATTTAGGGAGATTTCATCTAATAAATTTAACTTGAAGACTAAACTAAAATCATTATGTAATTAAGACTATTTTTAATGATCAAAATAATAATAAAAAAAGTGATGTGCAACATATATATTTTCTATTTTAGATATTCAAGTATAAATTGAACGAAAAAGTTAAAAAATATATATAAAAAAATTATATATAAATTATTTGGATCTGACTCGATTTTTATTTTTATTTAATTTTTTTAGTTTTTTTCCTTCTATTATTTTAGTATTTTTTACAAAATTTTACTTTATTATATATTGAGAATCCATATTATTTATATAACCATTTTGTTAATTATTTATTTAGAATATCATTGAGTTCGACAAATGTGTGGGTATATAGGTTTTCAAACCATTATTTTCTTTGTAGTTGGGTAACGTTTAAAAGAATTCCTTGACGTGGCTTTCTCCTACGTTGTGTTGTGCTTAGCCCAAAAGCACTTTTTCATACACTTACATTTTTTATACGAATTAGGTAAAAGAGTTGGCAACTTTTCTGTACTTTTCCCTTGTCACCCTTGTCAGAGTATAAGAGGCTTGGTTTGGAAAAAAGTTCAATGAACAAAGTAATAAATGAGTCCACGATGGATAGTGAGAATGTGAACATTTACAAATAGCATAAAGAAACTAACTAGTCTTTTGTGCTTAGATTTTTCGGTACGTTTTCTCTTAAAATGAGAATCACGTTAAGATCTCTCTAAAGGGTCCATTGTTTTAGTGCATATAAAGGAAAAGCCATCTTGAAGAAGGAATTATGCCATTTACTCTTTTATGATTCCATAAGGACATTCTCTTGGTAAAATGTAATTGTTGGGGAACTAGAAAGTTAATTACTTAGTACATATGAAAAAGATAGGATCAAGGGACCTAATTTCAATATTAGATATGGATTTATATGACTTCTTTTCTTAACATTTTGTCTATATTATTTCAGGATTAACATTTCTTTAATATTAGATAAGTTCATTATGTGATGTGAGAGTGATGTGGATAATTTAATAATTTGTCATCTCATCTAAGAATATGTGTAGTTTTTAGTAAACAATATTTTAATTTCTTCCACGATTTTACTAATTGATATTAACAAATACATAATTTTAAATATAGTCTATAAAATATTACATGTTATTAGGGATGATATTTTCTTTCATGATGGTTAGACCATTTAAAATATTGTCTTTTATGTGGTGAAGTAATAAGTAAGCTTTACAAGAGAGGTAAAATAAATCATGATATTTTCCTTTACCTAGATGATGTGTTTTATTTGATTAGACTTAATATAAGAGATTTGTTTGTTAAGATATATTAATTTATATACGTAAAAAAGTGATGTTAGAAATATTTATTCAAATATAATAAGTATAAATATAAAAGGTTTACTTTAAGTCCAAAAGGTTTAGTAGGTTTAGTGTTTTGGACATGTTTTAAACAAATGATTAATTTAAGTAATGTGATTATATTTAAAGAATTTTTTTTAAAGAAGATCAATCATATTTTATGTTTTCTTTACTAATTGTGTTTGTCTTAAATTGTCTAATCATGGTTTGTGTATAGAAAGTTCTAATTAGGCACATCTTTGAATAGCCATAACAATCCTTATTGAGAAATTATCATAGTTGTCATAAAAATTCTCTTATGTGATCAAAGTCTAAAAAATATGTTTCAAGAGTGTTAAGAAGTGTATATTATGAAAGAGAATCAACTATCCCATTTGTTTTTTCTTACTTGTGCTTGATTTTATAAAGATTGTTCAATATATTTCACTCAATTTACATTTCTTTTATTAATTTTACATTGTTCTTTCAAATATTTAAGAGACTGGTGATTACTATGGATAAAAAAATTTCTTGAGTAAAAGATAATGATGTTAATTTGTACAGTCTTAACAAGAAAATACAAGTTTTTTATAATAAATGGAATAGTGATGTGACTATACTTGAATTTCTCACTAAAATAAGTTATGAGATATCCTTTTTGAAGTAAGACAGCCCAATATGTATGTTAGAAACATTCAAATCATTTAAAAAAGTTAGAAACTGATAGAACTACATTGATCAAATATTATTGTACAATATTTGTTACCAAAGAAAGTAAATGAGGACCAAGTCAAAATAAATACAAAGAGAAGAGGAAAGAATGTCCATATCATGAAGTAAAGAAAATGAAAGAAAAATAAAATAAAATTCTCTTTATCACACATAAAGAGGTAAAGAAGGTAATTAACTCCTAGAAGCCTTTGTATTTAACCATCCCTAACCATTTTTATTTTTTTTCTCTTATCCTTTCCCATCTAATTCTTCTATAATGGTGGAACCTTTACTAAAAGAATTTCATTATATTTTTCAATATCTTTCTAACGATCATCATTAAGATGGATAAAAAAAATTAAATACACTTGATTTTAAGATCTTCTCTTTAAAACAAACCAAGTTATATGGTCATTTCACAAGAGTTAAAGGAAATTCAATCTTAAGTAGTCAATGGATAAAGGATAGGTGAGAGAGCATGAATTATTGTGTCATGCTTGTAATTCTTACACCAAAAAGAAGAAGACTTGATGTATCTATACAAATTGTCATGTCATAAACAATATTATTATTAAATATAGATATCTTGTGCCCAAGTTAGATGATATTCTAAATGAATTGTATGGTTTGAAATTTTTTAAAAATAAATTTAGAATCGGATATAATCAAATTAGGATAAAAGAGAGTCTTCTTCTTAATACATTTCCATGTATCGACGACTCATTGTACAACTCATCTACCTGATCAATACTAGGCCCGACATTTTTTTTGCTGTCAATCATCTTTCACAGTTCTTATCAGCTCCTACAATGACTCATTATCAAGCAACACTCAGGGTTCTTCGTTATCTTAAAGCTAATCTTGGTCGGGAGCTCTTCTTTCCTAATGATTCTCCTTTACAACTGAAAGGTTTTTGTGTCTCAGACTAGGCATTATGCCCTAAAACTCGTCGCTCCGTTACTGGCTTCTGTATTTTTCTTGGTGATTCATTAATCTCTTGGCGATCTAAGAAGCAACACACAGTTTCACGGTCCTCCTCTGAGGCTGAATATCGTGCTTTGGCCTTTGGCATCAACAACTTGTGAAATTCAATGGTTGTCTTATTTGCTTCGTGATTTACATATTGCTCCTCAAGTCATTGTAGTTCTTTTTTGTGACAACAAGTCTGCCTTACATTTAGCTGCCAATCCTGTGTTTCATGAGAGTAGCTTGAAATCGATTGCCCTGTGGTTAGAGAAAAGGTTCGTGATGGTGTTCTTTGTTTGCTCCCTATCAATACTAAGTCACAGGTTGTTGACATCTGTACAAAACCTCTCATACCCAAGTTGTTCTTACATCTATTGTCCAAGATGGGTTTAATTGATCTCTACCCTCTATCTTGAGGGAGAGTATTAATAAATATTAATAAATAATTATTATGTGAGGATTATTAGTGATTATTATGTGAGGATTATTAGCGATTCTCTTATAGTATACTAACGAATAATAAATAATCAAGTTGAGACGTTTCACTGAAGCAATCTCTTGAGTATCATTCCCTGTCAAAAAATTGTATCATCAACATAGGCAAGGATGACTGTGAATACATCAGTAGCAGATTGTTTAGTGAATAAAGAAAAATCAGATTGTGATTGGGTATAACCCGAAGTTATAAGGACTGTAGATAACTTTTCATACCACTATCTACTAGTTTCTCTAAGACTATAAAGAGATTTTCTCAACTTGCAGACCTGACTAGGTTTTGGGGGAACTACACCTTTAGGAGCCTCCATATAGACTTCTTCATGAAGATCTCCATGCAAGAAAACATTATTGATATCAAGTTGTTATTGACAAATGTCTTTAGTACATTTATGAGATTAATAAATAAGGTTTTAATAGGAAAAATTGTAGCAACTTACTTTGATGATATTTTTAACTAATGTTTTAATTCTTTCACCTCCAAATTTTTGAAAATCATTTGAAAGTGAGTGTTATGTATCAAAAATAACGATAAAAAAAATGTTATTGTAAGAAAATAATCCTATAATCTATTTTAGTGAGAAATTAAAGGAGGAACATCTCAATCATTCTACTTATAAAAAAAATTGTATTATCTTGTTTGAGATTTACAAATATAGTTATACTATCTTTTAAAAGCCAAGTAAATATCAACAAATACAAAATTGGTAGAATTTATTGACAATTTCCTTATATGATTAAACATAAGAAACAAAAAAAATTTTGTGGCTAATGCACTTTCAAATAAATATACTTTACTTGTTATGATTGAAACCAAAATTTTAGAGTTTGATGATATAAGGAAATCGTACAAAGATTATAATGACTTCTCTTTAATTTTTTGTGATTTATTTAGAAAAGCTCACATAGGATTTTTCTTAAACGATGGATTCCTTTTTAGAGAAAAGATTTACATTCCTAAAGGGTCTTTAAAAGATTCATTTTGTGATAAAAACACACTAAGATGATTTAATGAGACTTTTTTTATTTGTAAAAAATTTAGACATTATTCAAGAGCTACTCAAAGATTTAGTAAAGATTGTGTTTGTTTGTAAACAAGTATAAAGTTACACACCATGAGTTGTATACAACTCTCCTAATTGTTAGCCTTTACATAATGTTTTTATAGATTTCATATTTGAGCTTAAAAAAACAAAGAATGACAAGGATTTAACTTTTGTAATTATGAATCATTTTTTAAAGAGGATCCATTTTATTCTATACCACAAAGTTGATGATACATGTTTGTTTTATAATTCTTTTTTTTTCCTTAAAAGAAATAGTAAAATTGCATGAGTTTTTTAAAATCATATTTTAATAGAAATACTTGTCCGTAAGTTATCTTTGAAGGTCTTGTTGGAGAAAAACTTGAGATTAAACTTATATTTTCAACTATATGTCATGTCAACCAATGTTATATGTAGATATGACATCAATTACATACCCAATGTAAAATCTCTATCTTAAATTGTGAAAAAAATCATAAATTTCTATCATGGTTCTTCGTAATATGACATACCAAACTCATTAGAAAAATATGTTCTTGAATTAGTGAACTTACAAATGATTTTCTATCTACATATGACATCAGTTGTAATAGTAACTAATGTAATAAATTGTGAAAAATGTTATTACATAAGTTTCTACAATGATTTTGTAGAACATTTGTAATAGTGAACTTAGCGCCTACTTTACATTATATAAAAAATTAATCAACTTGCAAACAAAGTTTTCTTATTATGTAAAGACTTATGGTTAAAACTTATAAATATCCTCTTTGTGTTCTATGCAGAAAAAAAAAAAATTAGCTTCTAGTAGTTGGTTTTGACAAACATGTTTTTCCTATCACACAATACTCATAAAAGGTAAGTTTACCATTTCTAGCCTTAGTTGTAAATTACATTTTGCAAGAGCTTTCAGGTCATACTCTAACATATTATCACCTGTTTGATATCACATCATCACTGTTCCTTTGTTGCAACGGATGCATATACTTCTACTAACGAATATTCTAAAAGTATGAATTGGTTATTTATGATCTTTTCTGTTTTTACTATTACTATAGTCTACGACTATCTTTGATATTCTATTTTCAGGATGGATCTTACACGTAAGTTCATCCAATTTTCTAATAGTCTATAATTTTTAGTATGACTGCTGGATTCTGCATTTGTAATTGAATGTTCTAAATTTTCTTAGTCTGTGTGAACATTTTAATGTATGAAAGAAAACGGTAGAAATTTATTGCATTCTCTGTGGCAGAAAATTTAATTAATTGAGTAATGGATCAACAATAGTAATATGAACTTTTCTTGCAATCTAATGTTTTACATTAAAAATTTAGTAATTGGAGTAGATTTATTTTCTCTAAATTTAGTTTAATTTGAAAACTATGATGCCTATCACAAATATCATTACGTTCAAATACAAACAAATGATAAGTTCCTTATGATGAATGGACACAAGATGCGGCCATGCGATAGAATCATGAGTGACTTGGTTTGAATTTGAGTTTACATGAATCTGCTTCAATTTGCATTTCCTTATCTCTTGGTTATTAATTATCTGTCAACAATCACCAGAAACAACACTTTTTATATTCAAGATTTGATTCCAAATTTGCATATTCTTCAAATTCATCACTTTGAAAATAATTTTCAAAACTTGATTAGATTTTAAATGAGAAACTAACTGCTGAATAATAAGACTTCTGCTTTGAAAAACAGGTTTTGAACAAAAGAAGAGAAAAGGGACTCAAAGACACCCTTGTAATCTCAGAAATTTTCTTGGAAAAGAAAATCCACAACAGCAAGCATATGATCGGTTCAGAGAACTTTCTAGCACCAAAATTTAGAACTTCCAGTTATTTAATCAAGCAACAGAACTTACTCCCGGTAGGTAGATTTCATATACTTATACCTTTATGTATTGACACAGCTAGTAAGCTTATAGAACTATAGTATAAAGGGATTTGCCAGTAGACTAGGTGTGATCCATGCTAAAGAATTGCAACAATTGATAGCACAGGAACTAACTATACATATAAAAAATTAAAGAAAAAGGAAGCCCAAAAGGATAGTTTCACAAAACAGACCCCATTCTCTCCCTAATACAAGAAGCTAGTCTTTTCACAGAACGATCATCAAAAGAGATATCAATCTCCTTAATCTTAGACACAAAGTCCATGGCTTGCTCATGCTTCCCTGCTTTACAATAACCATCAACTACAATCTTGTAAGTCAGTTCATTGGGCCTGCAATTGTGCTCAATCATGAATCTAATGACTTCAATTGCTTCATCAAACAACTCCATCCCTGCATAGCCTGACAAGAAAGTATTGTATGAAACTATTGTTGGTTGAATCCCCTTAGTGGTCATCTCTGAGAGAACTCTAATAGCCTCCTGCATTAGCCCTTTTTTACAAAACCCCTTGATAACAGTATTATAAGACACAACATCTGGCTCTGGACCAGAGTTTTGAATCCCCTTGAGTATTTCTTCTGCTTTCCAACACTCACCCTCTCGGACATACAAATCCATCAAGCAGTTATAGGTGAAAAGATTTGGCTGCAATCCATTTTCATGAACAAAATGCATCATTTCGTGGGCCTTTGAAAACATCTTGTTCCGGGAAAACATTGAAAGCATGGAGTTAATGACAACCAAATCAGGTTTGTATCCATACTTTTGCAATTGATCAAATGCCCTTTCCATTCCCTTAAGGTGTCTGCACTTGTGGTTTGATAGGATAAGGGTTCTCAAAAGAATCCAACTAGGAAAGACATGACCATCATAAATTTCTTTCTCAATCACCTCTATCCCCTTGACATTCCCAGCCTTGGAATAACAATGGAGTAACAGTGAGTATGAAGTCTCATTAGGCTTGAAGCCCTTACTCCGCATGTCCACAATGACTGACTCTGCTGCTTTCCAATTGCCTAGCCGAGCAAGGGCATTTAGAAGAGAATTATAAGTTGTTACACATGGTGTAAAGCCTGCTTTAATCATTTCCCCATACATTTTTGCAGAATCAACTTCAGATCCACACCGAGCATATGCACTAATCAATGTATTGAATGTGTCTTTGTCAGGCTCAAATCCACAGTTTTTCATTTCCCTTAAGACCCTATTAACATAATTGTGCTTCCCCTCCTCACTGCATACAGCAAGCATTGTGTTCCACGTAGCACGATTAGGAGCACATCCACTCAATTTCATCTCACAGAGAACCTTAATAACATCTTCTGTTCTTGACTTCTTGCCTAGCATGGCAAGAACAGAGTTGTAAGTGTATACATTGGGAGCACAACCCGAGTCCTTCATCTGGTTGAACAACCTTAACGCCTCATCCTCCCTTCCCGCCTTACCATAAGCATCTATTACAGTTGTATAAGTAATAGCATTTGGCATTACCCCTTTGCTTGTCATTGTATCTATCACAGCCTTCCCTTGGTCGAGAAACCCAGCTCTTACATATGTTGCCGCGAGCTCATTGTAAGTGACAGAATCAGGAGGGCAATTATTATCCTCCATTTCTTTCAAGATGCTCAAAGCCTCAGTGTATATTCCTGCCTTTCCAAAAACCTGAAGCATAGAATTATACGTAACAGTTCCTGGTTTATAGGCATTCAATTTTAATTCAGCGAAAAACTTCCTAGCTTCATCTAACATACCCTCTCTCCCACAAGCAGAAATCACAGTGCTGCAGGTAAACTCATCAAACTCAAGTCCTTTATTCCTCATCTCATCCAACAACTCCAAAATTCTACTCCAAGAACGACCCATCTTGCCATAAACATCAAGCATAACATTGTAAGTGACCAAAGTTGGATCAAGACCGAACTCATTCATCTTTCCAAACAACTCAATAGCCCGTTTATACTTGCCAGTGCGAGCATAAGCATGAAGAACAGTGGTGTAAGCCCGGACATCAAGTGAGTATTGCTCCACAGGAATTAAATCAAACAACTTGGATGCAACAGAATGCTGTGACTCTCGCCCCAATATCCGAATCATCAATTCAACAACCTGATTGTCCAACCTCAAATTTTGCTCACTCCCAAAATGCAACCAACCCCATTCAAACAGCAAAAGAGCCCTCTCCCAGTGCCCAGAAAGGTCCAAAGCTTTCAACAGGCTGAGAAAATCAACCTCAAGCAACTCAAACTCAACAGAGTTGAAAAAGCCATTCAATTCATGCAAAGGCGACCCAACAATTGAATTGAGCAGCAACCTACCCTTGTCGGATAAAAATCCAAACTTTGCATCATGAAGCTGGCCCTGGTCAACCACGGGGCCAGAAGCCAAAGAGGGGTGCTTTGAATGAAGGGAGTTGTTAAAATGGGCGTCGTTATCCTTAGAAAGAGGCACAAGGGTGAGGGTGGGAGTGGTGATGGGAACTGAAGAGAGATGCTGAAGATGTTGGAGAAGGGAATCCAATTGGAAAGAAGGAGGAGGAGGTGGTGGAGATTGCGGAGGTAAAAAAGCTGGCTTGAATTTTGGAGGTTGTTGGGTTGGTCTTGGTGCAGGCGCAGGTAAAACTGGGCGATTGGGGAAGAGGGTACCCTCCATTGGTACCAGAAAGTGTAATGGCAAGAGAAGAAGAAGAAGATGAAGAATTTAGAGGGTTAGGAGTGTGAAGTTTTGGCATAAGGATGAGATTGAGGGGTTCCAAAAAGGAATGGAATGTGTGGAGAAAATGAAGATAGAGAAGATGACTCTAGGGAAAGGAGTGACTCCTATTCAAAATTATGGTCTCATCTCACTCCTTGTGAAACACTGTTCTTCAAAATAACAATGTAAATTTCTACAAAATATTTTAAAATCTCACATTGATTATCTTAGATTGAATTTTTTGAATAGAAACAATATGATACGAATACTTTTCATTAATTTCATAAATAGTAATAAAATAGTATAATATATATAAGGCATAATTGATTATAATTTTAATAAGAAATTGCATTGTTAATTTTCATTTATTTCCGTTTGTATAAAAAATAAATAATTAAATAATATTATTAAAATGATAAATATAATAAAATTATGACTTATAAATAAAACATATTTAACTTTCTAATTAATTTTATTCTCTATTTTCCATTTAAAGAATCTCTCCTTTCTTTATTTTCTTTGGTTTGCATGTTGTAATTTATACAAAGCATTAGATTGAGTGAGTCTCTGTACAAGCCTGCAGTATTATGTGGGTGAAATTTGAATAAAAAGATTTCACAAACAGATGAGGAGTGGATCATCAAGATGGGAAGAAATAAGTTTAAAGATTAATTCTATCTACAAGTTGAATAGATGAAGCATTAGATACTCTATGAGCTAAAAAAAAGCTAGTATAAGATTCTGTTGTAATAGATTTTCGGTGGGCTGGGCCAAATTTTTATTTTAGCTTAGGCCCATTTTATTAGACTGCTTCTTCCTGCACCTCCATATCATCTTCCTGCACCTCCATAATTTTCAAAATTCCAATAATAGACATGAGGAAATTACAAATTTAACCCTGCTGCTATAAAAGAAGGTT
>Ga0209489_100733_pt1 | contig 64478 bp, 38 predicted proteins | sample SiratrowhiteBW_FD_187527 | JGI IMG/M metagenome (GOLD analysis project Ga0209489, IMG submission 187527) | Root nodule microbial communities of legume samples collected from California, USA - Siratro white BW (SPAdes) (version 2) | ecosystem: Host-associated > Plants > Roots > Nodule | place... | reverse complement strand
AAAAAAAAAAAAAAAAAAAAAAAAAAAAAAAAAAAAAAAAAAAAAAAAAAAAAAAAAAAAAAAAAAAACTTTTTTTCTTTTATTACAAATTAATAACAATGACAACAATTAAATTGGAGAAACATGAAACCTTTTGTATCCATGCATCCATGCCCATCATATATTATCATAGGATACGAAAAGAAAAAAACCTACCGAAAGATTATGCACTAGGACATTTTTAACATCTTGCATCTTCAATTCTGCCTGTAAAATGTCAAGAAGACGTATTATATATGTAGACATGTGTGTCCGTAGCCATAAATATGATTCTTATTCAAAGAACTCTATTAGGAAAATGAAGGAAGACAAAGGAGAAAATTTGTATCCAATATGTCTCATGGAAGAATAGGGAAAACTTTACTAGCTTAAAACGTAATAATATAACTAGAAATGTCAAAACACCAACTTGTAAGCAGCCACAGAATTTTGGTAGAATAATTTAACTTACAATTCTACTAGATACGATCTAGCAATGAATGTTAATGCAGGAGCCCAACACATACTTTAATTCTACATATTGTCTAGTTTCGCTGATTACTCACCAATATTTTGTGATATGTTCATTTATTTTTCAATGAAATCAGGTTACATCTAGATGAATCAAATTGTATCATAACATTATATTGTAAAATCAAGTATGTAGACAAATCCTTGACTTTTAAATCCTTTTTGAAAGTTTTATCTATAGTTTTTCTTAGTTGCATTCTTGACTAGGGCCTCCACAAGCTCAAACCACCTAAGCCAAGATTCTACAAGAAGTGCAGCAAACTTTCTCTTCAACGCATTCTTTTCTAATTCTATCTTGCCTAGCATGTCTATTCATTCCTGCAACATTTCTTACCCTTGCTAGTAATATCTCGTCAAAATTTACAAAGTATTTTTGGTAGATTTTTATGGGTCTGATTCATCTTTTCTTTAGTATATAGTAGATAAGAGCCATAGTTTTTTCAAACATGATAAAGCTGGTAATTTTGTAATACACATCTCTTGTTTATTAGACGAACAGCTAGGAGTCAAAGAAAGGAAGAAGCAATGAAACACCACAGATTAGTAACCTGACTTGATACCAGTAAGACCACAATACTTTATAAAAACTTCTAACTAAAAGGGCACAAATGGACAGGAAATAACTAGAATCATAGATACTCAAGGTACATGAACAGAAATAACAATTTTAAAATGCAAAACATTAACCTGTAACGACTTTGTTAAGTGCACCACACTTCTCTTTGTTGCTCCGTATGCAGCAAACCTAAGAAATGAAGGTAACATTCTTGATTTTCATCATCACAAATAGGACTGTTGATAATTTTGTAAGTTGACTAAGATTATGACTTCAAGTGGAATCTACAGTGCTCTTTTGGGTTTCATTCAAAAACTAACTTCAATTGACACCACTGATAATATGTAACTCCAAGGCTTTGCTGCCTTTGCAAGTATTGAAGAGATTACAAGACTTATTAAAGTGAAGAAACTACAATAAACTTTAAAAGTACTCATAATCTATCACTTTCATCAAAATGTGACCAAGTGAGACTGATGTATGATTACCAAATTGTTAACAAGAACTGATTTAGTATCTTAAATAGAAACTGATTAATGATTATTGATCATCATAAATGATTTTTGTTATGTTGCTAACCAAATCATTCAAGACTTTTGGCCCAAGAGATCAGTATAGAAGCAAACCTTTCTAGATTTATAGAACACAGGAAGCAGTATGCATCAATAAGAAACCATGCCTAATAAACAGAAAATTGCACCAAAACCATGAATGAAGTACTCCAGTAAAGCCAAAAAAATACCTAGGAGTTGGCCTCCCGTCTGAACCTGCTCCATCAATATTGAAAATATGACCTCCTCGAGGTTGGTCCACCATCATCTTGATTGCCTAAATGGAAACTAAATATCTATGCATAATAGTGCACCCACTTTGTTCATATTTCATAGTGCCTCTTAGATGAGAATATATTTTACCTCTCGACAACATATCATCAAGCCAAGTGTATTTGTAGTAACCACCTCACTGGAAGCAAAGAATAAAAAATGTTATAATTCAAAAATTTGACATTTAGGGTAGAAGGTGCATCGAAGCTCACATAAGATCTTCATCTGAAGCCTCAACAAGTGGCTTATAGCTATATGCATTTGATCCAGCATTGTTGATCTGCATAGTTCTCAAAATAAAGTGAGAAAGATTAGGATTAGTGTACTTAGAAACATATTGAATGCAAGGCTGGAACTAATTAAAAAATTGATAAAAATGTCAGTATTCCTCTAAGGAGGAGCGTGGAAGGGAAATGCTTGTTGCTAGTTGTAAAAGACAGCTGACACTAAATGACATGTATGAAACAAGATAATTAAAGAATTCTACACATCCTATTTGTCAAGTGCAATCTAAAGTGTTGACTCCAAAGAGTCTAACATGAGCAAACTGACAAGAAAAGAAGTAATTAAGAAAACACAAGTTTCCAGGTACTGATGGCATACATTTACCAGACTCAGGTCTCTGGTTCAAGTCGCAGAAAAGAAAACACATGCCACTTCACAATAAAAAAAGGATCCGAGTAGAACATTTTATAATGCCATTGAATTATCATGTGATATATCTGGCACTACAGAAAGTAGTTTAAAAAATCATTTCTAAAGTCACGATTATAATTATGTTAAGAAAAGCAGCTAACATAGTTGGTCAGACAATGAATTCAACAATAAAAACTAATTAAAATGAAATCTTAGCAATATTTTCCCACCAATATATGCAAAATAAACAATCACAAAAGGAAAATAAATTAGAAACTAATACCCATATATCAATGTATTTCAGTTTTTCTTGAGCAAATGAAACTAAATTCTTCACATCCTCTGCATTTCTTACATCACATTTAGTTCCCTGCATGAAAAAAAGCATATAAATAAGAACACACATTATGTATGTATGATAGACGGATTACTATTAACAAAGAAGTTTAAGAGGAGGTACCCACACATACTGCTCCCCAAATTCTACTCTCAAGCTCTGGACAGCAGTTTCTACCCTTTCATCTATTAAATGAAAATAGAGATATAGAGAAAGACAAAAAGAAATTCAGATAAATAAGACTGTAAAATCCCAGGCATTCAGAAATAAGTTGTAACATGAAATAAAATTTCAAAGAGAAGCACAAATAAAAAGGACTGGGACTAATAGAAAGGAAACAAATATCTGTAAATGATTATCCGATACAAACAAATATCTTAAAAGTAACGTAAGAGAATAGCTGATTTACTCTAATTTTCAATCTCCAAGAGCTAAAAAGAAAAAGAAAAAGTAAAATTATGATTAGAGGAGAATAGTATTACTTGCATATAGTGGAACTTTAACCTAAGACCTGACAGTGTCATGGGTTCACTATTTTACTTTCCAAGAGCAACAACAAAACACTAGTTTCCGGGTACTGATGGCAAACATTTATTAACTGTTATATAATACTGTGATTGAAGAAATTTTTCAACAACAATATCACATCAAGCGTTAAAGAAATTAATAAATAGCATGTGAATAAGTTTCTGGTAGGAAAAGTAGATTAAGTTTTCCACAGAGTTCAAACACTTTTTATCCAACCTCTACTAACATAATTAAAAAGGAACTAAGTGAAAACTAAAATAAAATAAAATAAAAAAGATGATCACCATTGAATCAACATTATATAAAATTTCTTGAAAAACAAAACAGTGATAAAAATTTGAAAGACATTGAATAAGTATATTGCTAGATTAAATAGTCTTATAGAATTTCTTGTAAAGGTGTTGTGTGTTTTGTACTGCTCCTACTTCCTAGATGTATTTTATCAGATTTTATTCTCTTCCCTCTCATTCATTCTATCTGATGTATCCAAAGTTGTTATAAATATTAGATCCTAGGAGAGGGAAATACACTCTCCAAAATTCTAATTCCTTTATATTATTATCAAATAAAATCACAAAGTAAACAAAGTGCATGTATGAAACATATTGAAACACCAAAAATTTTTGCACACCTGATCTTGAGCAAATGAGGACGTTGTCACCAGCTTTCAAAAACTCTTTCGCCAATGCATACCCTATTCCTGAATCATACCATATCATATGAAAAGTATAAATAGAAAATAAGTTAGAAAATATCCAAAAAAAAAAATTATGATACGGTGCCCTTGTGGAAGCATTTACTTGTGACAAACAAAGTCTACTTATCCAAGTTCCAATTCATTTGAATCTCTTTAATTCATTCGATACTAAATATAAAAGTAAAAGAAAATGATATTTTCAACTAAATTCTTAAATTGAAGAAAGTCTACTCCAAGTTGAAATAAAAATTTAATTAGTATTTTAGCATGGGATAAATATTTTTCAAATTCATGATAAATAAATACTTTATACACATAAATTATATGTATATTATGACATAAGGTTATTTTCAAACTGAAAAAAGTGTTCAATTAAAAAAGTTAATTATACACGAGTCAGTTAGTTTGGCTAATATTACATTTAGCGCCTGAAATACATCTTAACAAAAAGAAGATAGAATTCAGAACGTTGAATTATTGTTGACTCCAATGCTGTCTTTGAATAAGGAATATTTAGAGACAATTTATTTTTTAAATTTAAAATACTTTATGGTAAAATACGTAAGCAAAATTAAAAATCCTACAAATTTATAAAGATGCTTAGATTATTTGAAAATATAAAATATTAAGTTTCTAAAAAATAAAATGAGAAATTACAAGGTTTGTCGTTCGCTCCTCTCTCGTACTTTCTTTTTCTTTTTTTTTTCAGGAAAAATTAAATTACGTCATCAGACTTAAATTAACATTAAAAAATAACTAATTAATTAATAAAATATTTCAAGAAGTGGAAAATGAAATGAAATAATTTGAAAGTTCCTCTTCCAAACAGAAGAAGCTATGTTTGATTGTAATTTACAGTGAGAGAGTGTATATTGTGTGTTAACCTTTGGTCGAGCCAGTAATCAAAACGTTGAAAGGAGGGAGCATAGGCTTAGTGTTCCGAGAAGCGGTTGCGTTCGGGAAAGCGGAGAGAGATAAGGCGGCGGCGGCGGCGGTGGAGATGCGGAGATCGTGGCGGGAAGCGACGGTGTAGGGTTTGAAGAGAGAAGAAGGTGAAGAGAGGCAAAAATGAGAGCGCGAAGAGAGCGTTGGATATGGAAAGTGGAAGAAGGAGAGAGTGGTAGTTACAGCCATTGATTTGATGCAAAATGTGAATGAAAAAAAAAATAGGAAAATGGAATTTAAGCAGAACAGAGAGTTCACGTGGCGCGCACCACGCTTCTTCGTGTCGCTTTCACTTCATCACTACGTGGTTAAGTTAAAGATCAATTTTAATTTAATTTAATTATTAAACTCATCGATTAAATTAAATTTAATATTTAATTAAATTAATTTATCGTAATTCATATTTTTTATATAGTTTGATTAAAATCGAGAATTTGTCGGAATTATTAATTTTTGAATAATGTTTATTGTAATTATTTGTTTATGTTTATAATGATTATTTGTTGTGAATGATTTTTTAAGATTTGTTTTTAAATATTGACTGGGAAAACTTTTGATAAATATTACCTTTTTTATCATTATTAATTGGAGAAATTTTTCACTTAACATTGATTAAAAGCTCAACAATTTCATAATCTTTATCATCATAAAAATAATTTTGATTACATTAATTTAAATAATCATAAAATTGTTAGTTTTTGTTATGTTACTATGATATCAGTTCAGCAAATTGACGATAGGATTTCAGATGAATTGGAAGGTTTAACTTCCAACATGCATCCACTTCCTTCATTCTTACACTTGCAATGGAAAAACTAAACAAAGATAATTTCATCAAAAAATCATTTCGGAAGGAACACAATAGATTTTAAATTATTCTAAAAAAAAAACATTTCAAATTAAACCCTAAATTCTTATGGAAAGAAAAATCCAAAACTCTAAACAATTCTAGATGTTCTGGAGTGAATAACCTTGAAAAGTTAAAAATCAACTCCAAATTATCTCTTCCAGAATTCGGAAGTGTGCCATAGAACCCTCATTTCATAATGCTAAAAAGCCGTTTTTGAAAGATACTTAACAGAAGTTTGCTGAACAAATCTTTTTAGCAACATTATTTTGGTCATCAACTCTTATATACATGGAAAAGAAGCCCCAAAAAGTACCTGGTTGACTATTTTCTACATTACCATGCAAGTCACTTGGATACTGATATAACACCAACGTGTATCCAATAAATGCTGATACCAGATACACCCTCAAACTAAAGGGTACAACCATTTCTAAATTTTAAATAATATAGTAGTACATCAGAATCAGATAGCTTTTACCGGGAAGAACATGCACCAAAATATAAATATTGATTTTATTGAGTGTTGCTATAAGAAATTGCAGGGCATGTCATTCCTAACTAATAACTAATACAACTTTATGTATCTTAGTCTTGGACACGATATATATAAATATTGGTGTACAGAATGATAACAAAATTTGGTGGGCTATACAGTGAACTTCTAAGCGCAAAAAAACTGCCATGACCGAGCATCTTATATTAACTATTTTATCCTAAATCAATATCAACCCCTCCAAAAAGGGGACCAAATGAGAAAGCAAAGAGACTAATATCACAATTATATTCCACTCAAAAATGCTTGGCAGGACCTCATACCAGGTCTCCTAAATCCCTTCCATTCACAATCATGCAACAAGTTGCTAGGTGCTGGGCTACTGATCCAAGTTGAAAAGGATGGGATCAACTAACCCAAAACCATCTATGGATGAAATGTCAATCATGGCGTCGCTTTGATTTTCTACGCTTCCCTAGGAGTTTTAGCATGTTATCAGTGACATCGGGGGGAGAGTTATCATCTTCATGCTGATTATTGTCAGAAGTATGAGTCAACCAAGCCAATGCCTCTATAGCAGCATCCCTTTCTGCAAGTTGCTTGTTTCTCTTCGGTTTGCCAACAAATTGCATTCCCTTAAACTCCACCAGTGCCCTAAACTCATTCGTCTTGAGATGTTTGGTTTTGTATTTTGGAGGGGAGTGTCCTGCTCTCATCAACAGTGTTTGCAGCAAGCTCTTGGGATTTGTCCCATCTTTTGTGAATTTATTTTCATCATTAGAGGCCCTAGGCTTCCGGCTTTCACGACCAAACACAAATCTTCCTTCACATTGATCCCCTGAAACCAGCTCCTGAACAGCAAGCACCAAGTACTTCCCTTCCTTGTGAATGTCAATGCTAGGATCCTCAAGCTGCATTGGTACAAACCCATCATCGTTTTATTTATCTCGAACCACCATAACAGATCAAAATTATATCAATTTGACTATAAGTAACATTATTAGAAAAAGTTAAAGCTCACGTCATGCACCAACCTCTAATATTTGGTAAGTAAACAAAGAATATCATTGCAAGGAAACAATATCTACAAACCTTCTTCTGGATAAGGTTATCGAGCTCTTCCTTAAGCTTCAAATAGATGTCAGCTAAATTAGGGTCCATGAAGAAGTCAACATATCCATCTAACATTTTCAGATGCCCAGCCTAAAGCCATGAGAGGGGATAAGAAAGAAAAGGGTTATGTTACTTTATTGAAATCCATGGAGATGGTCTACTGGAAGAAGGATGTGAATCAATTAACTAATTACCTGTATCCCATTATTTAGAGCACCACCAAAAAGGATAAGTATTGAATCAGATACACCAGTTGAATCACGGATGAAAACAGCATTGACCTTAACTTTCTCACCAAAAACCAACCAGGGGTATGGAATGGTCTGGTAACGTGCATTCACTGAATTCTGGTCAAAATGATAAAACTAACCATCAGGAGAACAAGAATACTATAGGGGCAGGGAAAGGTTTATCTCAAACCACAGCCAAGAAGGAGACATACTTGTAATTGTATGTAAAAACTCAAAACAAGAAATGAAAACAAAACAATGTCTCCTTAAAAGCAACACTCAACGACAATTTAGACAGAAAGGACAAAACTTAGATATAAAACCATAGGTAATTTTCGTATCATTTTCCAATTAAATTTTCTTTTCAACTCAGTATTATTACTGCCGATTTAAATAACTGAGATGAAGGCAGCAGTTACCAAGATGAAATTTTAATTTAAATGGAGTCCAACAGTACTCGTAACATAATATATCTAAGTTTCGTCAGTTGCTAAAAGGATATTCCGTTGAATATGAACCATTATACATAACATGATTTTATTCATTGAAGGTGATACGAGAAATTTATATTGGTCTGTCACTTACAGCATATAATAAAACCTGGCCATCATCCATTGTTTTAAATGACATGGATGTCTCCCTGTGCTGCACAGAGGAAGAATTAATTAAATAAATAAACCGATAAAAGCTCAACTTGTAAGCTAGATGTGGAACTTACTATGGAGAAAAAAATTATAAGAAACAAATAACTCACCACCACTGATGCTATGCCAGGAAAGAGTCCAGAACAAATGACTGCACGCACAAGAGACTGATTGTGACTCAATTTGTTAATCATGCTTGCATCAGCATCTACCAAGCCAGCATCTTTCAAGATGAAGCTAAACTGCTTTCGAAGTGAATGAATAGCCTGAAGAGTTTGGGCAGAGAGAAAATTTCTCCAGCAGTATTCATAAGATGATCCTTCTCTTTCTGCATCTTTCCATCCTTCATATGCCCTAACAAGAGCCATATGATCACTGTAATCTTTGGCAGAAAACCTAGACTTTGCTGTCCCTGCTAACTGAAAACAAAGGCAAAAGCTATACTTGGTTATTTTTTTAAGTGTAAACTCAACCTTTCAAGTTAAAATAATAATGTGTGACAATAAGAAAAGCAATTGGCATATAACAAAAAAATGAAAAGGTTCAAAGACTAGTTAATATGGCCCACCTTATATCAAATTATTACTATTGTAGAACATGGGAAATCTCAACATCAGATATCAAGATGAAGGGGAAATTAAGTGTAGGGTGAGATGATAACTAATGCAAATTGGCTAATGCATAACCAACCAAAGAAAAAAATGTGCAAGTTCTAAGCTGAAAGTCCAAATTTAGTCCGACAACAGTAGTGAGCACACCTTCTAATGCATCCCATAGTTAATTGTCACTATGTCAAGCAGACAACGATCACTAAGTTGTGGAGCAAAAAGAAGGGAAAGGGTAGTGGGGACAGAAGATTCCTGTGAAGAATGAAGGGAATGTGACTGGTAATCAACCCAGGGAGTCGCATTCTAACAACCTGCACATGAGGCAGGTTGGGGGAAGGAAGCAGATTGTATAGAGAACGGAAGAAGGTTTGAGTACAAATTGGAAGGGAGGTAACAAACTCTTCCAAGAGTCTGCAGTGCCTCTGTTTCTGACATTTACCTTTATCTCAGTGAGTGTTTGTTGTAGTATTTACTTTGCACAAATCATTATTTATAATGATATTACATGAATATCAATTGCAACAGTAGGAAATCAGTGCAGGATGAGAAGACAATTTACGGTAATCATTCAGTATTGTTTTCCAATTAAACAGTATTATTGTACCAGTTTCTGATCACTGAAAGGAAAGATTTTATTCATAATAGGGCTTGTGAGATTCTTTAATAACAAGGACAACATTAATAACAAGGTCTTATCCCACTTGGTGAAGTCAGCTGCATGAATTGAGTGAAAATAAAGTAAAAAGAAGTATAGGATTAATCCCTTGTTTATAATGAACACACAGGATTATGTATTTATAGGTAAGAAACATACAAAACAGACGGACTAAGCCTTTACATCTAACAAACTGCGTGCACCATTAGACTCGGTTAAAAGTAGGATGAGAAGACATTTTAGTAATTTATTTTGTTAGAAAAAAGAAAAGAAACAGAGATAGATTGAAATTGTTTCTGAATACTGCACCGGTAAAGGCTTACATAGATCTATAGAATAAATACACATGAATGGAGGATATACGATTTCCTCTAAATAAAAGATAATATGCCTATAAACTATAGTTATTACATTCAGCGATATGGTATAAATTAATCATCATGCGTAGACCCAACAACTTAAGCTTTTGGAATTTGGTAAGTGAAATATTTACCAAAATCAGTCATAAAATATTGAAGCGCAAGTTTGTATTTGTTTTGCTACATAGCCAAATTCATATACATGCAAAGGATAGAATCAATTGTGCACGAAAAGGTAGATGAGCTGACTTACATCCCTCTTGTCTTGGGGCAAAAGGAAAGGATCCCTGACACTAAGGCCAGCTACAATTGTAAGAACAGGATCAAAGCATCGAAATATAGCTCCCATTATTAACATTTTGCCCAGCTTGGGATCTACTGGAAGTATAGAGAGAAAACTCCCTGATTGAAAGAAAATGGAAACAAAAAATTACTTATAACCATGAAACATACCCATAGGCACATGACAAACCAAGCAACTAGGACAGAAAAAATAGACTCACCTAGATTTGTAAGATTTTCTTTTTCATCTAGTGCTCCAATCATCTTGAGAAAATCAATAGCATTTTGAACCTGATCCATTAAATTGTAAAAGCTTGGTATATTTACTGACAGCCTAACCAATCACAATGTGTTTGTGGAAAAAAAGAACAATAAAATGGTAATTAATAAGTTCATCTTTAGATATATGCTAAGAATTATATATTATAAATTATATCAATTTTGATGGATATAAATAAAGTATCAAATAATTTTAGACTAATATAAATTTTTGTAGACATGATCTAACTAAGACGAACTTTCAATCCAAAGAGAGTTTTGAAAATAAATTATCTAACTAAAAGTTATGGAAAATGTCATAGAAGTGTAACTTAAACTGATGTGTTTTTATCCCTCCTCTATATTTTATATATGTGTCTGTACGCGTATGGGCATGTATAAAAATTTTCAATGTATAAAAACTTAGTGAAGGTGTAATTTAACTAACTTTTACACATGATTTCAACATCTCAACCAATGAGAGTATGAAGAGAGAGAAAATATGTAAGAGATGAAAGAGTGCAGAGAAATTTCAAAATCATACCTTTTAGGTAGAATTTGAAATTTTACAATTAAGTAATCGTATTACTTTTTTAAACTTCAAGAATTTTAACTTCTTTTCAAATTTTCTATCCCAACTGTATATTCAGTCATTAAAAATTTTATATTCTCTATAAAAAATGAATTACCGTCTAAAAACTATAAGATTTACTTTGATTTATTTAATATAAATACAACTAAAGAGCAATGGCACTTACAGCTCGTGGCTCTGGTGCCTGTAAAGCTGCTGATAAGAACTCTCCTATGCTCTCAACCTGCAAACTTTTTATTTGCAAGCAAAGAGAGTTCAAAGGTGTTCTCAGTAGTTCAGGAAGTTGATATTCAGAAAAAGCTTCATAAACACATTTGGGGTAAAGGTGGTAGCATTCTCCTGGCTGCACACGACCAGCCCTACCCCTTCTCTGCAAGAGGCCAACAAAAAATAAGACAATTAGTTGCATGTTTGACTGTATAGCAAAAACAATAATGATCATGAACTTGCAGCATAAAAAAGTATCCCCCAACTTTTAGAATTAGAAAGACAAATGACGAGAAAATGATGAATTTTGCAAGCAGCAAAAATCTAGTAAAGCTAAAATATGAAGACCTAAAGCAACATTAGAATAAGAGGTTAATTTCACTTTGTTTCCTCTTCAAGGCAAACCCGTGTGTAAATGATAGAACTTTCATTCAAAACCCTTGAGTTCTTCCCTCAAAAATCAATTCAAGTTAGGAAAGACATTGCACCTCAAAACTCTTATCATCAAGGTTCTAGGAAAAAGAGGGGGGTGGAGAAGGGAATTCAAACTTAAGAGGAATGGTTTGACAATTATACCACAAGTAAGGAGAAAGATTAAGGCACATCAAACTAAAGAGATTCTTTCTAGTCCAAAAACAAAAGAATACTTGACAATACAAGCTAGCTTGAAGCCTTGCCTTTCTGAATTTTCAAAAATCCACAAAATAGCGAATGCTTAAGAGATGTAGATACTTGCCTGACGTGCAGATGCTTGTGATATCCAAGAAGGTAGAAGACAAGGTGTGTTATTCAAAGCATCATAAGTGGTCTCTTTTGCTTTTCCACAATCGACCACAAAAACTATGTCATTGATTGTAATACTTGCCTCAGCCATATTTGTAGCAAGTATTACTTTCCTTATATTTGGAGGTGGTTTCTCAAATATGAGTTTCTACAAACAATACAAAGCAAGATTTTAAATAATTTAACTATATACAATAAGATAGAATCAAATTAACAGGGGAAAAAAGATAATCAATTACCAGCAAAATGCACTCACTTACAAATAGAACATGAAAAAAAGATTCTATTATCATCATAGAACTCACTACTGTCTACCATCAATTAATTTGTACGAATTAGATTGAATCTATATTTATGTTAATAGCCTTAAATAGAGTAACTGAAAATTCCGTTATTATTTTCTCTCCCCTGTAAATTGAATACTTCAGTTTTAATTTAAACACACAGAATTCACCATATACCTTCTTAGTTTCTCTCTTCTCAACAATAACAAAAAAGTACATGAAAACAGATAACTTTTAAATAAGAGAGCAAGAAAAATGAACTGCAAATTAATGACAGAGTCTAAGAAGGCATTCCCAGAAACATATATACCAGGACTTGTTTTTGAACCTAGAAACTCAAATAATGTGATATGCCTATCCTGTAACAAGATACAAAATGATAAGTGGATCCATATTTATTTATTTTTTCTGTTTTCTTCGTATCCAGCGTCCTCCTAATCTAGTTTCTCTTTTTTCCTTGATACAATTTATTATCCTATCAAAAAACTGTTATGAAAATATGAACTTGTTTGAGTATTTACTCTTTATCTTTTTGAACTACAACTATTTACCATTGAATATACAAAATGAAATTTAAAGAAATAATCAAATTTAGTATTACTATATATAATTAAATTTCAAAGAAAAACATCCAATCAAATAACTAAATTCAATGTGTTCCCAACCAAAAGACATGATAGGTTAATCACAAATACAGATCACATAAAGAGAAAAAATATATGTTCACGAGTAAATGGAGATGCAATAGCACACCAAAGGATCCAACAAAGGAAATAATCAACCTGTTCTGAAGTTGCCATTGAACCATGACACGTTAGAAGTAGAATCCTATTGGGATCTCCTAAAAGAGGATGTGCTTTAAGTTGATCTCTTAAAGAACTTATATCCTCCCATCCGGTCATAAACACTAAGACAGCACCTGGTCGTTCCTTCCGACATATATGGCATAGAACAGCCTCAATGAGATTAAACCCTATGCAGTCAGGTGCCCAAGATGCCAATGAATCACGTGCCCTGGAGCTGTAGTTCTCAAAGCTTGATTTTGAAAGAGCATCCTGTTCAACAGTATGAAAATAAAAGATCATTTTTCCAACATAATTCAGCTTCAGTTTCTAAGACAAACAAGGAATATCTAGTCACATCATCTCATTTTAGAGATAACAGAGAACTGCAGAATATCACTAAAAAATAGGAGGAGGGAATTGCATAAGAGACACCACTTATTGTTGGAAATAGGAGCAATTAATGTTTCTTACTTTTCCTAGTAGTTAACCAGGTTCAATGTATCTTATGAAGTTGTGATAATTTAATTGTTCTCTAGAAAATAGCTGAAGTTATTTATCACCTATCAAACACTTTTGATTATAAATAGATCAATATACTGGGTGGAAAGTCAATCCCAGGCCAAAAAAGAATATCAGACATTGTTTTGGGCCACGCAGAAGTTAAACATAGATGCAATTAAAAATATAAACACTCTGTCATCACTGTTGTGATAAAAAATTGAGAATAAACAATTATGTTTTGGCACCAAAATAAGCCATAATTGAGAGGATAGATGATTTCTTTCTTTCTTCCTTCCTTAATCTTTATTCGATTTTCCCATCTCCTTCCCTGCAGCTCAATGCACTGAAATATAGATAAGGAAACCGAACCAGAATGAAGAGAATGGTAACTTTGCTATCACGTCAATAACAGAAATGTACAAGAGAATGTCAACATCCCAACCCAGACTACTCCTTTGTTGTTGGCAGACATTGTTATAGATCTAGTATCAATTGAAAAGAACCTTAGCATGTAAGTGATATATTGTAAACAGCTTCTGGCTTTCCTTACAGTGGCTAGTTATGAGTTTGTTGTGCCAGCTGTCTACTAAACATTTTACAGTACATTTTCAGACTAAACATTTCTAACTTCCACGATTGCACAAATGCACAGAAAAATCATGAAGAGAGATTCTTGAGCATCAATTGAACTTGTACACAGATTAATGGCCAAATTTTTAAGGTTGCAGCACACCTCAACAAGAGAAGTGATCTGATTTTTCCTCTTCCGTGGTGCTAATTGCTTTTGTGTTTTCCACAGTTTCTCTTGACCATAATCATCAATTTGGTTGAAGGAAGTCAACTTGTATCCAGTCATTTCCAACACATCTTCTAAAAAGTGAGCTCTAACAGGATAGGTGAAACCCTGGGCAATGAAAACAAAACAATTGAAACCATAGTCTTTTGAATAAACATTGCAATAAACAGAAAAAAAAATTACAAAAGAGCATCTAACGCACGAAATGGTTGACACATCGCATGTATATCATTTAGCATCTAATAAACATTGCAAAAAAAAACTATCAACAATTTGTTGCTTTTTTTCCTTTTCTTTCACCAATTATCATCAGAGAAACTGAAGTCATAGAAGCTAAAAATCATTGTTAAAAAAGGAAAGGAACTGCAGAAGCATTACTGAATGCAACCTATTTCATTATTCTAGTGATTTGCTTTCATTCTTCTTAAGCAGGGCTTCATACAATCACTCAGTGTATATACCAGTTCTGGCAATTCTATTGCTCTAGTTTCCTTATTCTGGAACCAAGGCTTCAAACCCACTCACTCAAAATATATGGCATATATAAGCAACTTATCGTTACTCTTTCTAGTCCTTCTGAGATATAGGTTTCATGTAGTCACTTTATGAGACCATTAAGGCTAAGAAGGGGAGGAATGACATCACCAGATAACATTTTAGTGTCCTTGGCAATTAGAAAGTCAAAATTAAGGTCCAATATCCACAATGTGGGGTACTGCATTCAGGCTGAATCATACCATGTGTTACTATTCATCCACACTTCAGAAATTGATCAAACAATCCTAGATGTGATTCACTAAGAGTTTGACAACTATGTTAACAACTGTTTTGTGGCCATAGGAACATTAACATAAGCTAACCACACTCTAAACTTCGCCTCAACAGTGGAATATATAGCAGCTTAAAAAATGTCTTAAATGCATTAAAGATCAAGCAAAAATTTGGATGTACAAACTGCATGTACACACTCATCCACCCAATCACTACAAGCATACAACAATCTGAATGTCAACATTGATAAACATTCAACTGTCAACACAAATAAAAGCTCAACTAAAAACTATAGGATCATCTTACCGGAATTCGAAATGTAGGAGCACCTCCAAAATAATTTGAGAAAAGCTCAGCATTCAAGGTGGCACTCATTAAAACCAACCTTAAATCCCGACGCCGTGGAAGCAGATCCTTTAGCACAATCAATAAGAAGTCTAAGACAAACACAAACCAACAGCTGAAAGCATAAGTCTTCCTACATACTTCTTTAGCATTATATAAGGCATTAACTGATATTAGATTGTCAGTTAGGAAACTACCTTCATTCATGCCTCTTTCATGAATTTCATCCACAAAAACATGGGTTATACCATTCAGATTTCGATCACTCAGCAACCTTCTAAGTAATATACCACTGGTACAAAATAGCAGATGGGTGTTTTTCCCTTTCATTCCTTCCAATCGAACTTTGAAGCCAACCTATCATAAAACCTCTGTTGTTGTATAGCAGCAAGAACAAAGATATTTCCAATTTTAAAATCCCATTCAAAAGCAAAAGAGTAGTTTATGAATCTTATATTTTCTTCATGAATAATAATATGTGCATCTAAGTTTTCTTTACAATTACATGTATCTGAGTTTTGGTTCATTTCCAGAAAAGCAGGGCTTACTGTTTCACCAAGAGGCTCTCCCCGCTCGGCTGACACTCTCTCAGAAACTGCCATGGCAGATATCCTTCGAGGCTGCGTGCAAATAATGTTACAAAATGCTCCCCGGCCAGACTCTATCTGTGATTCTAATACATATTGAGGAATTTGAGTGGTTTTACCACAGCCAGTCTCTCCAGATATAACTATCACCTAGATCATTATTCATCAAAAAAGGTTTCAATTATGAATACATAACCTCAATTGAGTTCATTCATTCAGTTCATTCGTAGAGAAAACCATAGACAGTGATAACATATTTGATCTGAAAATTACTAGCACGGATTGAATAAGGTCAGGTTGAATTTCACTAAGTAAAATTCAATAAAATGGCATAATTATAAGGAGGTTGTCGAGCTGTTACAAGCAACCTGCTGCTCATACAAGCTTTCTCATCATTGTGAAAAATTATATTAAGTACAGAGCAGCTATTAATTTTAAGTCAAATGAAAATACCAAACTATCATTCAAGGAAGGGAACAAAGGAAGGATTATAAATCAATTTTAAAAATTGTTTGACACAAGGCACAAAAAGACCAATAAAACACACCCAAATACTGAAAAAAAAATGTGGTCTAATTTTGATGTGTCTTTCATTGTGAATTTTTCAACATGGTGTAGTGCTGATTTCAAGGACCTATCAGTGTATTTTAAGTGTTGGTTCAGTCCTACTCAGCTTAATTTTACCCACTTTTCAGCTGCTGGTGATGCTGGTTTGGTAGACAAAGACCTAACTGGTCTAGATTTTAGATCATTAAAATCTAACTATACTAAGTGTGAAAGTCCAGTTTTCTTCAGTTCTTATCTGTTTAGTTTTTATAATGACGTCCCAAAACCTTGTGGGGTTAGTCCATACAGTGTTTGGTTTTCAAGGTTCAGAGAACTAAAGATGTGCTGATAGATAACCTAGCAGACACATAATGAAACACAATTAGCAAGCATACCTGATTGCGTGCTATAGCTTGAAGTAAACCTTGCTTTTCCATGAAAGATGGTAGAGACTTCCGGAATTCCAGCATCTTCCTGCCTTCAGGTGATTCCTATACACAAAGAAGTACAATATACACAATTTAAAGCCAAAAATATGCAAATTATTTCAAGAACCTTCTACTTCATTAAAAAGAATTACAAAGACAAATCCATAAGTAAACTAACTGGTATTTTTGAGAATCTCAATTCACTAAAAAATGTTTGATGGCTAAAAACATAGGCATAATGTATGAAACCCTTTACGCAGACTCAATAAAATATACAGAAACCACATGTACCATACTCATATACCAAGAATCAGCATAGCTATATGCAACACTACAAGCTTGTATCTTGACTCTCTGTGTGCATCTGTACACAACCATTTTTTAACTATCTGGCTCTAGAGTGGTTAATGGCATGAAAATATCTTATGTTCATAGAAGTAGGGCATTTTTAAAAACAACAAAAATGTGATTATTTGTTTGTAAGATTGCTAAAAGAAAACTTGCATACCATCAACCAACTCCAAACTTCATTTGCAAGCTTTTAATACGAACATGCAAATATCTGATTGGTAAGCCTTCAGATAAATCATGGATATTCAAATTTGTATAGCAATTAATACTAAGCTCTTCCATTTTTCAACACACAAGCTTGGAAATAAGTGGTCTCAGACAGGAAGACAGCAGCAATAATATCATTTATGACCAAATAACTGATTTTAGTATCACAAAACAAAAGGAAAGTTGTTACTTTTTCCCATACACAACAAAACAAAGGCAGACAAATAACATGCTACAAAAAGACTGTACAACAAAGAACATAACAGTGGTTGTTGGACAGCCTAAAAAATTGGAACCTAATCTCCTCGTAGCGTTTAATCTTCAGGGTGAGTGTGTAACTGTGTATAAGATATAATCTATGCAAGGACAAACTATAGTTTCATTTTAAGTTAGAATAACCACGCTGACAAACTAATAATTTTGATATGAAATTAGAACGGAAAAGAAAATTAACAAATTACAAACTAAACCCAACAGTCACAGACTCTTAATTGTGACTGATTCAAGCATGTGTGATACCAAACAAAATCTAACAGGAAAATTCAAGAAATCAAACAAAACCTGCCAAGCTCTTTGCATATTGCGCATCCTCAAACTCCTCTTCTGGAGAACCTTTTCCATGACAGATTCATCCACAAAAGAATCAGTATTTTCGTCCATGTCTATTTCTTTAACTTGATTGGTGGAGTTCACATCATCCACGTCGCCAGTTGCCTTTGCAGAATTCAACTGAAGTCTATCAAGGTATTCCTGCAGCAAACCCTCAACCCTCCTTTGCAAGCTTAGTGGAATCACCACCTGTGACAATGGAATGTAGGAGAATTATTTTTCTAGGATACAACCAATCCTAATACAAGTTGAAGTTTCCTACCCACTAGTCGTAACCAAGTTATTACCTCTCTTTGTGGACGTTTGTCATCCAAATCTGGACGGTAGTTGGGAAGAGGCACCTTGCTTGCAACGACCACCTTTCCAAACAACTCACTGTGCATTGTTACAAGTTACAACCAACAACACCAATCAGTGATTGAAAACAAAAAGACAAAGATTCTTTTAAAAGCTTGAATATCTCTTGAAGTCAATGACTCTTTTTTTTCTCTCATTTCACAAAGCAACAGTAAATGTGTATTATTTTACCTGTATAGCCCCATTCTTTTGGCAAGGTTAGCTATCTGTTCATAGTCCCTCCTATCTTTTTTATCTCTTGATACAATCTCCTGCTCCTTTTCGCTGCGTAACAGCATGCTGAGTTTCCATTTCCATTCGTCCACATTGGCCACCGTAGACGACACCTACAATAACCATTACATTTTCTCAGAAATAGTAACCCTGTAGCAGAGCTGACCATAATTTCAGAACCTACTGACTACAGAAAAAATAGATTCAATTTTATCCAAGTTGAACCTTGATCAAATCCCAGAATGACAAGCTCATCGTTTTTAACAAAAATATTTATTTCTACAGAACTGCAATTGTATAAAACGTATCCACAAACAGTTAATAGGTACTAAAATATCTTTAACTTCAGCAATCCATTAAATTCTAGTCATTATTTTTTAATTTAATCCATGCAAACAAAACATATTAACATAACCACACAAAATACCTAAACAAAAAAATAAATCACTTCCACCGAAATCACACGCGAAACATCTAAACATATTCCAGAAACAATAAAATTTGAAAAAAAGAAAAACAGAGAGAGGAAGAAGAACCTGCTGGTTGTCAAAGTCACAGTCGTATTCATCGTCGGAGAACTGTTCGAGGGAATAGTAGCTGGAGAAGAGGCGCGTGGTGGCGACGGACTTGGCCTTTCGTATGGAAGAGGGGAGAACCCTGAAGAGTGGGGTTGAGGTTGGAGAAGAAGAAGCGACGCAGTGACACGTGCGGTGGTGAAGTTGGAGGGACTTGGCACGTGCTATGAGCAGAGACACTGCAAACTTTGAATTGCGCATCGTTGTAGAGGCATTGCTACCTCTTCACACCCAAGAGTATAGCAATGGAGTTTGAAGTGTGAAGAAGAAAGATTTGTCGGGTCGGACTCTTTCAACCCGAATCCTTTTAAGTTTCGGGTTGTTTTAGGGTTGGGTCGGACTACCCCTTCATGAAAATCGAATGAAAATGGCAAAGTATAGGGTTTTAATTTATATTTAAATAAATTACGTAAACTTAAGAAAATTTATACTTAAATAAATATAGATTAATTTAGTAATATAGATTACATCCTTTAATTAAATTTATCAATTTCAATTAGTTTTATAAATAAAACTTAGTTTTCTTTATTTTTTTTTCTTTTTTGATAAAATGTTAACTCATTGTTAGCAACAAATAAAAAGAGATGAAAATGATAAAGGTGTAATCTTTTATTAAATTTACCGAAACGAATAATTTTAAAATTTTTATAAAAATATGTAAATTGTACTTTGAAATGATTTTGAAATGAAAAAAAAAATTATGCTTCCAAACACCATGTTGTTCTGATAAATTTTTTCGCAAAAAAAAGTTGCTCTCGAATACATTTTTTATTATTCTTTTTAGGAAAATCTTACTTAGAAAACAAATTTAATTTTTTGTTTTTAAATTTGTGCTTATAAACATGACTTTATTGTTTTTTTTTTCTTAAAATTATGTGTGTAAACACAATATTGCGTAAAGATTTTTTCTTAATTATAAAATTATATTATCAAATACGTTTTTAACTTTTTTTAACAAGTTTTAAAATTATTTTATACCTTTTTATAAATTATTTTTATCTAAAGACTGGCTTTTTTAACTTAAATGTTTTATATTTTTTTAATTTAAATAAATATATTGATTTTAATCTTAATCAGTATTTGTATTTAATGTAATTTGTGAAATTAAAAAAATAAGATTATATAAAATAAATGAAAATGTTTAACATCTGAAGAAAAAAAATAGTAAAGTAACATTGAACAATTACACTTAATTAGTAAGGCAAAAAAATATTTATTTGTGAGAGTTTGTGTCATAAGTTAGTCTTCTAGTTGTCTTCTAAATCTTTATTAGTATAGTTCAACTTGTATAACAATGTCAACTCAGAACATTATTATCATTAATTTCATCTTCGTCTTTATCATCTTTAGTTCTATGATGAAAAAATATAGTGGGTCTATAACAATCCAAGGATGACATTGGATTGTATGTTGAGGATGGTGTTATGATAGAAGTTGCAAACATATTTGATGTGGCTTAAAAAGGATGTGGTTGCTAGAGAAAACATTATATGTGTATGGGCCATGTTGATATGAAAATTGTGCAGGCATGTGATAATGATCCACATATGAAAACATTGAAGGTGACTAAACTTGATTGACCAATATGTTGTTGTGAGGCTGGTGAATATTGGAAGAACATCTAACATGTTGATGTAAAGGTTATAGTTTAAGTGGTTATCTCTCTTACAATATGCCATACTACTGAAAAAACAAATGTTAATTGAATTGAATTAAACAAAAATGATTAAATGTATTTGAAATTGAACTTACATCGTCACTTGAATTTGATATGAAAGAGATAACTACTCTATAAATTGATTGACGACCAATGTCATCATACATAATTAAATTAAAAGATTGGTAGTGTGATTGTGGTGAATTTCAATGTCTTACACTACATTGTCCTCACATCATTGTTGTTTGTTTATTTTGTCATTTTACAACAACTACAGACTTGTTTGACCTAGTCAGTCTACTTAACATTTACAAGGCTTATGTAGCACAATTTGATCCGATTTTAAATGAAGATTACTAGTAATGTTATACAATACTACATTTCATTTCCAATCCCCCACATGCCATATATAAACAGTTATAAATCGACCACTATTAATATTTATAATGAAATTGATGAACCAATTCAAAATAAACAAAACAGTATTCTTATTATCGAAACAAAGATCACCATAGGAAACATACAAATAGTGAAAACTTTTTGTTTTCAACTTCTTTTATTTATTTCCTTAATACTTTTTTATTTAAATTAGTGATATATTTATTATTTTTATTTCCTACATTTAATTAGCATCATTAATTTAATCAATAAACTACATTTACAGAGAAAAGTTATATATATATATATATATATATATTTACAAAGTAAATACAAATACTAATTTAAAATTAACATAAACATGTTTATTTAAATTAAAAAAAAATATTTAAGTTAAAAAGATACCAACATTAGATTAAAAAAATAATTTATAACAAAAGTATAAAAAATTACAAAATTTGTTATAAAAACCTTAAAAAGAATAACTTAACGACAACTATTGTTAAATGAAAAGTTGTTGTTAAACTAGATTAACATTACATTGTGAGAGTTGAGAGCGAAAGTTTATTAAGAGAGAAACTTTAAATTACGATTTTTATAGTGGATTGTATTGCAAATGTAGATTAAAGTTTGAACCACGTTATTTTTAGTATGATTATTTATTATTCTCAACTTTAATTGTACCGATTATGTTTGTGAATTCTATGTTATCAAATTATTGTTTGTGTGTATACGTCTCCATAGTGACTTTGATTTGTGTTATTCCACAATACTTCACATACAAGTGTATGATTTATGATTACATATCTCTCTCTTTATAACTTAGTTTCCTAAAAGATTAACTAATATTCTAGCACTTGATGCTTTTAGCACTTTATCACTTGAGTGTATTACATTGATGATATTTCTTAAAACTTTTCTTCTTCTTACTCTCGTCAACGCTCTTGCATGGTTGTGTTTTTCTGATGTATGTGTAGAATGATTGTTAAATGATGTATGTTTTGTTAGCATTGTTGCTAATGTATGATTTGATGAACTCAACACTGGACTGAAAAGGGCGTGTGATCAATGAAGTCAACACTAGACCGAGAAGGGCATGTGTCGAGGAAGCCTTTGCTGAAACAAGAATGTTTTTAGAGCCTTTCGTTAAAGTCAACACTAAACCAAGTTGGTATGTTTAATGAAGTCTTTATAGAATAGAGAAGGCTTTTGGATTGTTGAAGAAAAATTAGACTGAGAATGAAGTTCGTTGAAGTTATATTGGTCCTTATGAAGACATTTGTTTTGGTCGTCAAAACTTCACCTAAGATAACCCCATATTAAAGAAAGGGTAACCTATGTAGTTTTGGGCTCTCAATCAATAATGTCTTCGGTCACCAAAACTTTACCTAAGGTAACCCCGTATTAAACAAGAGATAACCTTTGTGGTTTCAGCTCTCGGTTTTACAAGCCATACAAAAGCAACTCTTGTATCCAATGCAGATCATATATCAGAAATGTCTTACTCATCCAATGCGGCCTGAGAAGTTAATACTGTCTAAGAGGTCATTATGGCCTACGTTGTCAACACGACTATGCAGGCTTAGTGATACGGTTTCGGTATTCGAAGATGCATCAGATATGGCTACACGTCTCGAGATGCGGCCACATGGAGATGCAACCACATGTAGATGTTGTCACAACATACAGTGGGTTTTTGCACTGGTTTGAATATCTCTGTAGGGTTCAGAGGTGTGTTTCTACTATGGGGTGCAATGGGTTTTTGTGAGGAGCAAGTATATTGAACTGTTCTTGGTTGAACTGTGTTCTTTAATGAATTTCTTTGTTTGAGAGGCAAAGAGACTGGACGTAACTCTTGAGAAAATGTGAACTAATATAAATCTTGGTGTTCTTGCTATCTCTCTTTCCTTTATCTTGCATGCTCTTATCTTTACATATTATTGTTTCTGCATGCATGGTGTAATTGTTTGATTCTGCATTTTGGTTCATTGCTTTTGTGTTGGGCACCAAATTCACGTAATTGATTAGGTTAATAAAGAACTTTCATTCTTTACGTAAATTCTTTCCAAAAGTTTACAATCGTTTTCATGTTTATGGAGTCAACACTTGTTAGAATTTTTCTTAAAGGGTTATTGCTTTATTTTTACATCCTCTTATTGTTGTATGAGTTGATTAAGTTGATTAAGACACACTCTTTTATCTTTAGTATTTACTTTGTGTCACTCATAATACCAAAAGGAGTTTTCACAAATTTATATTTAGTACTTATGTTAGTATCTTGATGAGATAGTCATTGAGGTCAATTGTAGGAAGTTAAATATTATGACATCCTACGTATGTATCCAGGACAAAGCAATTTCTCAAATTTTGTTTATTATATTTAACTTAAGTCATTTGACAATTGATACAACATAGGATAGGGTTATTGATATGTGGTATATAAGGTTCTTCTCACCTTGGTTTTCCTAAAAAAAAGTGTCTACTTTTAATAGCTTAGCATTGATGCTTAATCAAGCTAAAGATACTCTTGAACATTTTTTTTTTCTTCTTACTTCTTTATCTTACATGCTTTTAATGCTACATGATGAAAGTTTGTACCAACACATTTTTCTTAACTTCCATTCTTCTTCACTTCAAAGACATATTTTTGTGCCAAGAGAACAGGCTTTTTATGGTCATGAAAAATAGTTGTTTATAAATGATACAATTTTCTAACACTTCTTGTTACTTTTCTACCATTTCGATATACTTTTAGAAGACTTCAATTAATCTTTTATAATGTCCATCTTCTTGGCTACAGAGTTCATTTAATATGGTCTTATATACTATTGCTTTTTTATATTAATTGTAATTTATATATTAAAACAAAGTTGATAATGATTAATAATTTAAACATTTGGTTTAAATTTAATGTACTCTAAATTAATGAATTAAACACAGTAAAAAATATTTTACTTATTGTCATCAAAACTTGAATATCAAACAACACTACTTAAAAAGTTATAGAAACATTTTCAATGATTCAAGTTTAAAAAAAAAATACATATGAAACTTAAATAGAACAAGTTCTAAATAAACTTAGTCATACTTTAAAGAGTTAACGAGTTAATAACAGTTCATTGACTAAAGAAATATTTTAGAATTAAAATTTACTGGATATTAGTAAAATATATAAGAGTTTCGCTTTAAAGAATAAAATAATTATTATTTGTTGTAATTGGTATCAAGATAATTGATTATATGCTAATTTTTGGAAGTTAAAATTAGTGTTCTTATGTAATTACATAATCGAATTAATTAACTATATAATGTAATCTCGAATTTCATGGAAATATGCTCTATAGATAAAGTAATAGGTTACACAGAATTCATAAGCAGTCACATTTAAAAATAACCTATATAATATAGGTGAAATGAATATATATATATATATATATATATATATATATATATATATAGGATTACATTTTAATAAAAATCCATTACACAAGAAAAAAAATGTAACGAATTAAAATTCATGTGTTATTTATTGTAATAAATTATAAATGGGTAATTAATAAGGTAAAAAATGAAAATAATCAAAATTCATATGCTAACTATATAAGTCATGAATAGCAAGAGTAAGTAACAAATTACATAATCTATGTTTGGGAATAAAAAAAAAAAAAAACATATTTGCAAATTAATTAGTAAAACACTATAGTTTTATGTGATAGAGCACACACAAATGATTTGTTTGTTTTCATCTTTAGGTATAGTTTTGACGTTATTTCGCAAGTATTTAGCATAAGAAAAGGATAACCCTCAATTGTATAGCATTTTGTATTATTAGGTAATAATGTTTTAAATCTGAAAAGATTTTACCCTTTAAAATCCCTGTTGTAAAAATTTTGAATAAATTTCTTTTTGGAAACTCTAACTAAAATACATCCAAACATGTGAGGTTTTTTTTTTTTTTTTTTTTTTTTTTTTTTTTTTTTTTTTTTTCTTTTCGAGAAGAACATATTTCACATTGCTTTCTATTATGTTCTTTATATATAAGGTTTTTTTATATTGTAAAAGCAATTATGTGATGTTTTAATTTACTTTCTATTATTATTTTTAAATCTTTACAACTTTTTACTTCAATGCAAGATACTTATAAGATTCACATTTAAATAATTTTTTTAATTGATTATTGAAAAAGAGTTTTAAGGATAAAATCATATTTTTTTATTCATTGTATTTTAATAGCAAATTTTTATAAGATTTAGATATTAAATTTGTTTCTCTAACTATGATCTAAATTATTTTTAGAATGGAAGTACTTACAAATTATTTTTTAATTAGCAACAAAACTATATCTAACAAAAGATGAAATATATAATTTTAGTCTTTGTTATTCCATAATAGGGAAAAAAATTTACATTTGTTTGATTGAACACCAAATCAAATCACTCCTCTGCACAACAAAATGTATAACAATCCAGAGAATAATAAAGGAAAAGAAACAAAAACACTCTTGGACAATGAATTAAACTCTTGTCTTTCATCTTCTATAATGGTCTCTAATTTGACAAAACTGGAACTGGATCGTCTTTGATTATGAGACTTTAAAACGAATGGTGCAACTTCATTCACATAGCACATGGATTTTGGCTTTCTCATCATCATTTTAGATTATGAGATTCAAGTAAGAACAATTTAGATAATGTTATATTGAAGAAGGTATTCAAATGATATTGAAGAGAGAAGTTAATGAATTGAAGATGATAGAGAATTAAGAAACTTGAAATATATAGTCGAGGGCGCTAGCTGTAAAGAATCTAAATATAATTTTGGACTAAAAATGGAAAATACTATTGCAGATCCAATCATGATAAAATTTATTTGTAGAAAAAGTTAGCTTTAATATTCCTTCCATGAGAACTATATTTTCGGTGACATGTGTTAAAATAAGACTCTTATGACATGAGAGTCTTAAGAAAATATTTTTGAAGTGATATTTTAATGAAAAATGAAATTGTCACACTTATATATTGTAAATTGATTTTATTTCTAGTCTATATGATATTTTTTACATAAGGATGTGTGTCCAATTCTTATCATTTTACTCATATTATGGGTAAAATCAAGATAAAAATACAGAATTAGAAATATTCGAGTGTTTATTTCTATTATTGGTAGCATTGTAACTTATTCTTTCACCCAACCTATAAGTCCTCTAAAGCATTTAGAGACTTGGATTCATAACTTTATATATTAGGAAGACATTAAAAAAATGTCTGGCTTCGATTAAGAGGAGTTGGACTTGTAGTCCTGAAGATGAAGGTAATCTTGGAATCTTAAATCAGAAAGAAGAAAATCAAGCGTATTTGAACTTGATTGGAATTTTATCTAAACAACTTTTAATAGGTTGAAAGCATGAGTAAGGTTCATCACTTCCAAAAAAACCATATTCTTGTTAGGAATACTTCTTCTTTTATGTGACATGGTATCAAAAGTTGGCCTATATTTAGTAAAGATCATTGTAGATGGAAGTTGGACAATGGACAATGTGAGGATATTTCCTTATTATAGATAGTTAAATTTCTAGAGGAAATTGCTTATCTTTTGAAGGCAAAGGTAAAGGATGTTTGAAATGACCAATTTACAAGTAAATTTATATTATATATAAGTGGGGATAATTCTAACCTTACAAGTCGATTTTGTAAAGAAAAGTTAGATTTAAACTGGAAAATGAGTAATATGTGAATAAGTATGCAACACGTATATCAAAACACGATCAATGATCACTTTCTTAGATTTGATTTGGTGGGCTTCCATAGAAAAAATAACTATGTCTAGAAATAAGTGTGTGTGGCTATTATATTGTGATTATATAAACACTATCATTTATAGGAGTAGTAAATATGATGGTGTGAAGGTTTTCACCCTTGTTAATATTCAAACGTGGGTACGGATAACATGGAAGTATAAAGATGTAAATTTTTACTATGGCGTCTAAAAAAACTATTGATTGAGCACAAGTAAGCCTTTAAGAGGAAATTATTGAAAATTATAAATGCAAATATGAGTAGTGGATTGAGAAATAAGTTGAAATTTTCCTACCATACAATATTTTCTGCACATAATGAAAATTTAAGTCATATAATCAAATAGCAGGAACCTAAGTGAAACATTGAAAAGGTAGCAGGAATTGTCTTATTTGTGGAATGATGATAAAAGATGTGTGTATTTTTCTAATTAAGAAATACATATGCTACATGAGGGTATACTATGAAATGGTATGCAGATTTTAGGAAAAGGATATAGGAATATTAGTAGATCAATGAACCACTCATCATAATTTGAGAGCATCGAGTTACAACTCACAAAGAGAAGAAGTATAAGCATGACGAAGAGGAAGATACACTCACAAGAAACAATTCTCTATTACTGCTCCATGGCCTTTTGCATCCCAAACTCAAGATCAATATTCAATTTTAAAATAAGTTGCTTTGGAGGAAGAAAATTCTAGACCATAGACAGGACACAACAACAGAGAATAGCCAAAATTTATGAATGTAAAAATGTTAAAGGACTTGGTAAGGTAGATGTCATACTACAAAAAGACATCTAGTTTAAAGCTATAGAACAGGAAAAGAAAAGTATCTCTTTGCAATAACATGAAGATACATGCATGAAGTAAACAGGGGAAGGAGGAATTATTGCTCTAAATATACAAGTAAAGAAATGCAAATATATGAAAAATTGTATAACAACAGAAATGTATAAGTATATCTCAACTATTTTGAGAGTGGTATCATGTACTACAATATGAGACAGATGTTATTTATATTTATAATAGTGTATATCAGTTTAATAGCTTCTGTGCCTTATGAGTCATGTTTGGTAACCATTTCACATATGTATGGAATAAGCCTTTTCCTAGAAAAAATGTATTGGTTTCTTTTGTTCAACCCATGCTGAAATCTCTTATATAAGTTTGTTTTTGTGTAAAGATTGATGTTTATTTTCTATTAATTTATTCTTTATTACTTATAAAAAAACTCAATATTAAACAATAAACTTAGTATATACTCAACTTTTTACCTGTAATGAAAAGGTTTGTAATTCTATATTAAACATAATATAAAAGCATTGAATAATTTCATTGGAAGATTTCATAATGACTCATCCTAGGAGTTAAATTTGTTTTAAAATATTCAAATTCGTATGAAATCAACAAGGTTTCAACTTACCCTATGTTTGACTAAGGGAAGACCTAAAAGCATGATGGATTTTACTAGGAATAACATCCACAAGAATCGGACATTGATTTTAATACAAAAGACAAATAGTAAAAGGGAAGAAACAAAAGACAAATATCAAAACCCAAAGATAGTGGTTCTTGTGACAAATTAAAGAGATAGTTGAGGGGAAACTTCAACAACTACACCCCATTGATGAATCAAACTCAAATCTGCTTGAGATCTACTTAACTAAATTTGCACGAGTTTACTATCAACCACCTTTACGGGAAAAATGACAGAAATATGAAGAAATGTATACACAAATCTGCTTTTTATGATGATTATGGTCGCAATACCCGTAAGATTCATCTAGAAATGTATTTGGAGAGCTCATAACAGAGAAAAATGGGTTGATAAATACATACACACATACCAAAAAGGGTGAGATGATATGAAGGACTTGCGTGAAAGGCAAAAAAACAAAAAAAAAAGAAAATACAAAAAGATAGAAGTTATATCACATTCTCTGACATGCAAAATTAATGTTTTCAAGCCCGTGCAAGTGATATGATCACATCACTCTTTTCTTCTTTACGCCTGCACATTTTCTTCTTTTACACACGTTATTAAACTCTTCCTCTATTCCATTCACACAAGTATTCTTCTTCATCTCACCTTTCTGGTTCTTATTCTCCTTTTCCTCACTTGATTTATTTTCCATTCTTTTTTATTCTACTAAATTTTTGTCATATTCTCTCTCCTAAAGTGCAACATGGACCTAGGTAGAGATAATTAATCTATAATAAGCAAAGAGAGAACATGTTAGATGATCTACAATTCCATTAGGGATTATCTATGAGGTTTTCTTAAGTATACGAATTGTCTGTCATTGTGAACCTTGAGGTGAACAATAGTAGCACCAAATTTCTTTATTGAAGAACATAGTAATAAAGTTCTAGACCATCCAAAGAGAAATCCACAATCCAAAATTTTAATTAGTATATTGAAAATAAACTCTGATTTGTACAAAAGGAATCGCAAATTCTGGACCGCATGGAATGGAGAAAATACAGCCAATGGCATTGTGAGGTTGCTAGTTCCTTAAATTTGCTACCAACATACATCTTCCAAGAAAATCAAGTTTTACCAGCGAAATTAACATTATAAATTCTGCTGCAAATCATCAGCAGTCAGCAACAGAATAGATGAACATGATGGGTCCAACTTCTAAACTTACAGGGATATTAGCTTAAAATACTAGTAGACCAAGAATTATGATTTGGGCTTTTTTGGGTTATCCGAGCTTGATGTCTCAGCTTTCCTCTTAATTCCAAGAAAATGCTCTACCTGAAACGATTAAAAAAAATATTAACATAAACATCCGAAAAATATACCATAAAAGCTTAAACACGCCCTGAATTATACCTTTCGATCACCAAGCATAGGTGTCAAGCCACCAGGAAGATCCTTCTCAACAGTTGCAAAACCACTTTTTGGGTCGCTAGTTTGTCTGCCAATAAAAAACCAAACAGTCACATACATTGGTATATCAACTAAGCAAAACAAGGAAATAAGAGAAGATAGAAGAAACTATACAGAACCATGCTTGCTATGTTTACATAATTCCTTTGATATTTTCCAAGACTTGCGCAATTCAGTACAAGACCTTTAATTTATACTGCCATAATATCATAGGGAAAATAATAAAAATAGGTTTCGTTATGCAACTCCTAAAACAATACACTGTTCCAACTTCCACATCAGTAATCTGGATAACACTACAAAATGGCAAACCCCAAGATTGCTAAGAAGGATCACAAAGCAGCTGACATACTAGACAGTGAATATGTGATCTAGGCCACAATCTGCATCCCGTAACACTCCTAGTGGGCCAAACCAAAGCAGTTTGACATTAACTCTAGTTACTTCTTAGCATGCCAAAATCACCTTTTGCGACCAACAATTTCTGTAAATTTTAAAATGGGTTCTGAAAGCTGGTAAGAGGAAGAACTGGATTTTTTTTGGCCAAAAATGAGATGAAAATGAAATGGACTGGCAATCCCATCATAAAAACTGGAAAATACAAGGAATAGATTATAACGATTGAAGAACTAAGTACAATACAAAGCCTGCCCTCTATTCTAGATAAACAATCAAACATACAGATCACAAAATGTAGACACCAACTGTAAACATATGGACCTGCACCAACTGATTTTGAAAACCTTTTATGTTAAGGATCAGGGTCTTTACACCAAAATGTAGACATGAATGAAAAGAGAGTATAGTGCTTTCAGATGAGGGAAAGGAAATTATCCTAGTTTCAGATGCATGTCTCTCGTTGCAACAATGACTTTAACTGTAAATCACAAAACGATACATGCTCCAAGTTTCTCATTTCATTTCATACACAGATTTTAAATTAAAACTTCAGGAATTGTTAGTTTGCATAAAATTAAAAACATACCCTGGTTTAACATGACCACTAAGAACAAGATAGGGGGTCTGCAAACGGGCTTGAGCTTCCCTCATTCTCTCCACTGACAGTGATGGTGTATCTGAACTCTTCATTTGCTTCATCTTCAATTCTTCTTGATATTGCTTCATACGCTTCTCTTGCTTCATTTTTCCAGGACCTTTACCGTGGAACTTATGAGAAATCATTCGAAAGGCTTCCTTAGGAGTCAACTGGAATCAACAAAGGAATAAGTCAATGAAAGATGAGTGATGTTCCACTACAATTTGAAAACTGAAACTTGGAAAGAACTTACAGCTGTTTAATAAATGCATTTGTGATGGTAGCAATTTCAAGGTTTAGTGTCATTTTTATTATAATCACTAAGCACCCAAACCCATACACATTGTCCTCATCCATGGTATTAAATTAATTTAGAAAAATAGTTGCTTATTTTTCATAAGCTCTCATGAAGCCTGCAAAAATTAGATATTATTTGAAGAAACTAGAAGATACTTAAAGTGAAAGGTTTACACGTGAAAATGAATTTGCATTACTCATTGAAGTACATATACATGTACTTACATAGAGCCAGTAATGCTCTCATGTAACTAACTGATAGTTCAGCATAACTGAGTGCAGTTAGCCAATTAGTTAGTTACAAAAGATGATAAAGTGATAACCGCTGAAAAATATTCTATATACTATCACTCCCTCCTCAAGCTAATGATCTGATCTGAAATATGGAGCAACTTTGACATTGTCAAGTATTACATAGAAGACGGGCTGTTAGAATGCCTGCAGCTTGAACCTGAGAAAATACAAACAACTATCGAACACATGGCAAGTACTTTATCTGATAAAAAAGATATCAAACTACGTGTGCTTGCTAGGTACATGAGTAGAGAACGAATTGAGTCAAGGCAGATATACTTTGATTGTCATAACAAATAGTGGGAATTGAGAAATGAACTTCAACTTGAAGTTCAGACAATTTCCAGAAGTAGCCTTTAAGCCTAACTTAACCTTATAAAGCTTTATTTATAAGGTGAGATTTGCATCCACTTGTATACTATGAATCAACTTTATCTCTAGTTGATGTAAGATCTCTAACATTCCCCCCTCCCCCAAATGTCGAGACTCTCCAACTCATGCATGGGACTAGATATTTATTGGTCGTCCGATAGCGGTCCAATAGCCACACCTCCCTCACACTGAGACTCCCAAACTCATGCATGGGACAAAATACTTTTGTGAGTGGTTCGATAGCGGCCCAATAGGCTCATTAAACCTTGTTAGTATAGGCTCTAAATGGCTCCTCCACCTTTGATTCTAGAAATGCCAACTACATCGCAATCTCTGACGCACACAGAATTACGTTCACACGATTACGTTCATTGGTTCGAGTCGTGGCTTTAACGACTCTCCCTAGTCATATTTCTGAGAAGTTGAAGATAAGAATTTTCTTCTCTAGTGACAGCAAATTAAATCAGTAATCAAGGGTCAATGTCTCCAATATCTCATTGCACCAAAAATCCCTTCAAAGTTCTTAACAGAACAAGATCAAGATACCAATCGTACCAATCCAAAGTATATCTCTTGGAAACAGGATCAACCCCTTCTTGCATGGTTCCAAACTTCTTTCTATAGTTCAATCCTTTCTAGGGTTCTTGGCTGCGTATGAAATTTGGAATAAAACTCATGCATACTTCCATCATTAAAGGCACACTAATGTACGACAATTACAATCTGACTGTGCAATTCCATACTTGATAATTGTCTTGTCCACGAATTTTTACTTCCCATTAGAGCGTTAGTTGATTCTCTTCATTCAATTGGAGAACCTGTTTCACTAAAAAACACCTCAATGCAATTCTAGAAGACTTACCTCAAGAATGCGATCATGTTACTACTCTAATAAAAAGCCGACCTGATGATATTACTATTGAAGAGGTTGAACGTCTTATTCTTTCTCACATAAAAGAAAAGGATAAGTCTGGCAAACTTTCTCCACTTAACAAATAATTCTAGAATATAGATTTGATAAACCCAACTGCTGAATTATGTGAAATTATCTTGATGATCATGAATGTCAACTTTTAGATAAATTGAACTCGCATGTATTCTTGTAACTAAATTATATGAAGTTTTGTATATTTGACTTAATCATTGAGAACTCTCAAACAAAAAGTTGAATTAATGAGATTCAATGTGTATAAAGCATTATCAAGTGGCTGATCTTAAAGTTTGTCTAATTATTTTTTTTCAAGGAAAACATATCAATGCAGTGATCCTGCACAATATGATCTTGGTGCCATTAAAAATTTAAATAAAAGGTAAAGAAAGTGGAAAACTTACAATTCTCCCAAATTCATCAGTCCTTTCAATGCGAATCTCCCTTTTTTTCTGAGTTTCCTTCTCATCATCATCTACAATTCCAACCAATTTACTTTTCTTCTTGTCCATGTTTCTGCCACCCCATTCAATGCTTTCCTTAAGTGTTCCTCGCTCTTTAAGCAGTTTCAAAGCACCTGACAATCCTTTCCCAACAGCAACTTCATGGATAGTTTCATCAGGAACTATTTCCTCTTTGTCTTCTGTATTGGGTTGTTCATCTTCAATAGTTTCTTGAACTTCAGTCCATCCACCAGCCACGTTACTCTTTTCTTCATCAGGAACAGTAGCCTCTTCATCATCATGCATGAAAACATCTTTACTTTCTGGTTTACGTGCCTCTGAAAAGTATAAAGTAACATACCTAAGTTATATCCACCATCATCACCTTCCCCACTACACAATGTATGGGCAAACTCTTCCAACATGCTTACAAAGCATTTATAAGTCAGAACACCAACTGTACTAACATAAGAAAATAAAAGATCACATCAAAAACATTCAAATTACTAGTGTCATTGACATAGATGTCAACAAGAAGAGCACAATGGAATAAATATTATATAGAAATTTGCCAAAACAATCAACAGAATTCTAGCAATCCAAATGGAAATAAAAAGAAAACTGATCCACTTCTACATTGAATCAGGCAGCCATACTCATGACGTAGTATGAAATTCATTAAATTAGAAACCACAAATAAATCAGAATTACCTTCATCGATGTGGAGACCCCAGACAAATTCTTCCATCTCTGTGAAGACCACCTTGTTTTCTCGTGACTCTCCAGCCAAAGGGTTTTCACCATCAGTCTCATTATTATGATTTGAGGTAGCAAGCAACGCGACAGCTTGAGGACCAGATGCCCCTTCTTCCTCCTGCTTTTTCCGAGCTAATCTTCTTGCTTTCTCTAAGGATTTACGAAGATCCTCATCATCATCTACAAAAGCTCGAGTTTCATCTTCCTCTGTTTTAACATTGAGTGTTTGTTCCTGACGCAGCAATTTGGAGGCTTCATCTGCTTTAGCATAAGCAGACTGGTAAGCATTACTTCTCATCTTAGCCTCCAATCTTTCTTGCTCTTCTTTGATAGCTTGCCTCCTCACATTTTTCCGAGAACCAAGGTCACCAGCACCCAATCCTGAAGAAACAGCTTCAGCTTCAAGGGCATTAATGTCCAGCTTATCTTTCTTCCGCAAGGATTTTTTCTTCTTGGGCTTCTTAAATTTTAGCATTTCTTCATGAGTATAGTAATCTGATGACACCTTTCCAGATGAAGTAAGATCTTCAAAGGTATTCGTGGGAACACCTGTTAACCTTTTTCGCAGCTGGAAGGTAGAGAAAGATACCCCTCAGGACAAAATGAAAAAAGCAAAACAGATAAACTAGAATGTCCATCACAATAGGAAGAGAAGAACAGAATAGCCATGCCAATATTTCATAAAACAAAAGCATAATTAACCTCTTCAAGTTTCTTCTCAGCTTGACCTGAGAATCGTCCCTTTTCATCCAAAGTTACGCCCTGAATAAAAGAATCTAATGAGTATATGAATTCACAAAAACTGCCTAACTCATCCTTTTTCGGAATGCAACAAGAGTAGCAAACCTCTTCTGCAGCAGGATCATCATATTGTGGTAGTATTTTCTTCTCCAAGAAGGGATCATCATTGAACCTGAAATTGAGAGGACAGTCTTCATACAAATTCTTTCTTTTTCATTAGTTCATTTTAGTTTATACATCCATTATTTCACTAGCAGATTGACAGCAATGAGAACGTCTTACTTATCATCATAAACACCTGTTTTCTTTTTTGCAGCTTTATAAGCTTCGTCTCGTCGTTTCTGCTCTCCAATTTCGATGTTCTCGAGCATATCAACATCTGCCATGTGAGAAAAAAAAAACTTACTAAGATGTGTCACTCATACACTTTAAACTTACAAAAGGTGCAGCAAGCAAGCAGTTGTACCTTCATTAACATCACCATCAGCAAGTATGGGCTGATCTTTAATAGTTAGAACTACTGTACCGCCTTCCATAACTTTATCAAGGCCATGGAGAACTTTCAACCCCGCCAAGTTCTCTGTCAGACGTTCAATATACAAGTATATTTTATCAACCAGATTATCAACAATCAAACAAAGATTCATAACCCTCCAAGAACTTAAATGCCCTAAGTTGTTTGATATAGTGTTTTAACTTTTAACAACAGTTTTTCAGGTGGCATTGGGATCAATACCAATCAGGTTGTACATCAACCATAGTTGTCCATATCAAATAGTGGCAAACAGTTCGACTAATCAACTGCTATTGCAGTATAGTGGATACGTGAATGCCCACACTATAAAACATACAATGGATAAATTGCATATAATTTATACAAATGGTAAAAAGATACTTAAACCTAAAAACATATTCATCATTAATTAAAAAAATTCATAAGTCATGGTCTACAAACGATTATAATTAAAACAAGGCAAAAACAAAATTGATATCTGATGGAATGTACAGAAGGACTTCAAATGAAAGAGATTAATTTGCAGCAATTTCTGTCAAAATAAAAGGACTTGATACTAAATATAACACAAGGAAATGAAGCCAGAGAAGTTCAAAAGTAGGGAAGCGGCCTAGACAGTTCAAACGAAGAGAAGAGGCCTGCAAAATATACCGCAAATTGATTCGCTTGGGCCATCAAAACTTGGTTGGAAAGAGAGGCAAACTGGCACAAAAGTCCTGGTTTTAGCTGGAAATGCCAGGGTTTGCTGATCGGGTGCTAGAAGAATAGACCTTTTACAGTTTGGCTGCTGGGTTTATCAATGGGAAAAAATAACCCTGAAGAACTTCTGAAGCAAAGAAACGTAGGAAATCCTAAAATAAATCTTAAATAAGCTTGCTAATGAAAACCTGGGTTGAGCAAATACAATATTTTACATGTTGATAGTATAATGGATTCTGTAGCTATGAATTGGCCACGAAACATCCTTTATTTCGACTCCATAAAAACCCTACTCACCAAACCAGCTACTGTGACATGACGCATTGACACAACACTGTCGCTATCTCCCACTGATAACACTATATTGTCACTACTAGAGGCAGAAAGTCTAAAATTATTGAGTCTACATGGATGGCATAGTAATCACAACCAGCAGCAGTCAAATTGCTACAAGAGAACTGGAGCTTTATTTTAATAATCAAACAATTTGTAATCACATATGTGGCTAATCTATTTTACTTCTATATAATTTAGGGTTGATATAATTTGTCCCTATAATGTCATTAGATTTTTAATTAGGTTCCCTATAGTTTAAATACTTTTAATTAAGTCTTGATAGTTTTAATTTTTACAACTAAATCATCAATTGAGCAACCTATTGGCCTTTTTCACATATCTAGTTTCTTAAAATGCATTAATCGTCAAATCCCTAAATTCCCTTTGAAATATAAAGGTGTTCGATAATAACTAAACCACTAAATATCAAAAGTATGCTTAATTGCTTGGCACTGATAGATTAATTGAATTCTATGTTGTTAGAGTCATTACGAGGTAGATCAGATGTGTCCAACAATAACTTCTATGAAAAATTAGTATGTGTTTCTCCTGTTTTTTACCCTCTAGCTATTCCCTCAACAGAAATAAGTCCTAAAATCTAGATGTTGATTTTGAAAAGACAAATTAAGGTGAAATGATGGAAAGAATTCGCATTTCTGAAAGAATTTCCTCTTTGCCACTACCAGCAATGTTGTTGGTTACTTCATTAGTCCCACTTAGAAGGAAGAATTTCCTCCACCAAGGTAATTAGGTATGCGGAAACAAATGCATTTCGGAAAATAAGCTAATGCGAAAAAACAAGATGGGCAAGGTAAAGATGGGGATGGAGCAAAAAGGCAAGTTTCACCTAAAAAATACTACGTCAACAACAGCTAATGCAAGTTTAAAAGTTTTAGCTTTTACTAAATTAATTATAAAACTTTAAGACTACAAAGACTTCACTAAAGTTTAAACTGCAGGGAGCTAATAAAGAATTATAATAAAAGAACAAGGAGCTACCTATTGATTAATTTATGCTTAAAGAGAAGTAGTAAAACTTAAATTATTTATTCTTGTCACTTCATTTTAATAAGAAATAAAGAAAAAACCATTGTTAATTAAAATATGCCAGAGTTTACAATTAATTCTCCTTGGATGAGAAAATATTAATCTTATGTTTTATTTAATGCGAATATACACCTATTGTATAATCTTTCATACTATTATGCAAGACACACGAGTAAAGTCATAACATTTAGTAACCCCAAAGGTTTCCAGCTGTTCCTAAAAGTTATCCCAAAACCTCTAACAATAAATTGGGAATTCAAAAAACAATTTCTTTGGGCAATAGGTGGGGAAGGGAGGAGAAATAAAAGGAGAAATTTACCAGTGTGTTGGGCTGTATCCTCATCATCACTTCCCTCTACTGCAATGTTGTCCTGTGAAATTTTTAGCACGTTGTAATGATTACATATTTAAACAGGGAGAAACAGTATCTTAAAGATCATAAAATATAGGTAACATAAAGGGGGGAAAAACCTGCTCCTCAAAAATCTTTGAGAGCTTCAATGCTCTTTTCTTTTCTAGCTTGCGGCTTTTTGTAACCCATGCTGAAATCTCAGAATCGGTCTCAGACTGTTTCTTTGTCCTTGATTCTTTCATCCTATCCAAAATAAAAAAATTATCACAACATAAAAGTCTCATGCTTTCAACTTTTAAGCCTAGAAAAGTAGTACTGAGAACACAATCATCAAAATACGTAAGTTGACAGCAGAAATGCTAGCATAAAGAAAGCCTAAATTTAAATAACATTATGTTATGTTTGGATGGAGGTAAGGAGAAGGAGGGGGATGCATGACTAAAATCCTTGTTTAGAAGACTTTTAAGGAGGCAAATTGAGAGATATGTGTTCCTCTTCCTTTCACCCAAGGGGAAGGATTACTTTTATTTAAGAGACATTCGCTTAAAAGATTAACGAAAATAAGGTTTAAATTTTTTTCAATTAATCAAATTTCCGAATCAAAAACTGGAAAGGGAAAAAAGCATTGCTTTCTCAGAAACTAGCGAGAAAAACTTATGGTAGAAAAAAAGAAAAAGAAAAAAAAAAAAAAAAACAAAAAAAAAAAAAAAAAAAAAAAAAAAAAAGGCTCCTAAAGAAATTATAACATAATGGCATTTCATTTCTAAAACATATCCAAACAAACTAACAAGAGGGGTGGGGACTTCATTCCTTTAATTTTAACTACAACTCCTAAACAATAGAAGCAAGCAAAAGCTTTCCTTACTTAAACATCCAAACAGTGGGAAGTAATTCTACATCCACCTCCTCCATTTCCCTTCCCAAACTTAAGAAAATAATACACAAGTTTCGAATATCTTACCCTAATGAAATTGACACAAACTAAAACCAAAACCACCGTACCCAGATCAAATAACTAACTGGCTCTTGATTAACAATTAAACCAGAAACCTATATCATTCTCTCAGCGAACAAACAAATAAATAAACAAGTTTAACTAAGTATCAGCTCCTTTATTACAAACCTAGATTCAAAAGTTCTGAAACTTAGATTCGAATACAAAATAACGCAACGAAAACATTTATCAAACACCTTGAAGGCAGACACCAAACCCTAGATGGGAACGCAAGCTCAGGCGGTGAATGACCGAATTCCCGAATTTCAATAAATAAAAAGAACAGATATGATGAATTGAAATTGAAAATGTTGAGAAAGATATTGAAGAGTTGGATGAGAAAAACCAAAGTACCTTGAGAGAGCTTTCGGATTGAAACGAAACCTTGGTTTAGTTCAGAATTTGGGTGTCACTACAGACGCTCTGAACGCAGCGTTTCATCTACCAAAGATGTTGTTTTTGTTCAAATCTTACCCTTCAATAAATAAAAAGTAATTTATTTATTTAATAAAATAGACAATTAAATAACTATATTTTAAATACAAAGCCTATAGGATTCAAGGTATTAGAGGTATAAAAATATTAATAGTAATAGTAAAATTAAAAAATATTTAATTTTAAAATTACATTAAAATATAACTTTTTAATTAAAAATTAAATATTTTAACTGTTTTTAAATTTATATTTATATTATAAATATTTTTAATAACTTTAAATTTAAATTAATACTATAAAGAATATTTAATAAATAATATTTATGAAACTTTTACTTCACTAGTTTATTTGAAAAGACTGCAATTACCCATAGTATTATAACATTTAACATTTATAATGTCTCAAATTATAAAATAGATAAAAAGTCTATTTTATCTTTATTATAAAATAATACTTACATATATTTTAATTTTTAATAAACATTTATGTTTTATACTTTTATAAATAGTATTATATTTTTATTTTTCTAATAAATAGAACTTATTTATGAATTTAGTTAAAAGTAAAATTAAGAGTAAATCTTAAATAAATTAAAATTTTAAATATAAAATTAAATAATTTATAAGCTAATTGAATTATTTAATTATGAAAGAATTACATCATTTTGACTCCTAAAGTCTTTTCATACGACATTTACACTCTCTACTGCATTCACATCTTTTTATAATATTACGAATAAAATAACACTCTTACTTCTTGCTTTATTTATGGTTATAATTTACTGAAATTATATGTAAATATAACATATTAAGTTAAAATATTTAATAATGTATTTTATAACTATTTGTTTTTATAGTGACATAATATTTTCTCAAAATTATATTTTTATAAGATAATTTGTAATTGAGTGACCATATAAGTTCTTTTATCGTTAATATATAATAATTAAATTATTAATTTTATCTTTAAAATATTATATCTTAAAACTTTATTTTTTATAATTTTATAATTTAATTTTTAGTAAGTATCTTGTTTAAAATTAAATAAAAATGGCAGGTCATTTTATTAGAAATACAATAGAGACAAGTATTATTGATTACAATGAAAAATATAAAGAAAGTCAATTAACTAAAATAAGTGTAAATATTATTTTATTAAAAATATTAAAGATAATTTTTTTGTTTTATTAGAAAAAATATAATTGTCATTATCTAAAGGAGATAAATATAATTTTCTTATAAGTATATGAAATCTTAACTCTCCAAATATATTTGTTTTATATGAATAATCATTTAATTTTTATATTGTTATTTCTTTAAAAAATATTACATTTGATATTAATTTTTCACGATGTTGTTACTGTAAAATATTTATTAATTTTCAGTTAGAAACGTGGTAGGCTAACTTTAATGATATTTAACTTTAATAAAATATTGTTTAATATATTAGTTATTTTTGTAAAGTATTTAATTATATAAAATCTAAATTAACTCTTTTTCTTAAGATTAGTTTGATTTGGAATTTGACTTTTAATTTTCTTTTTAAACCAATCAAAATCAACTAATTGATTTTTATTTCCCATATCCAATTTAAATTAGCCAATATAAGTTATCATTTAGTTATACATTATCATATATAAGAAATATTTTGATTTAAATATTTTAGTTGCTACAAATATGATTCCATATACTTTTAGGTCAAGTAAAGATATTTGTTAATTTTAGCTTTAAAAAGTCTGATTATCATATTTTAGTCTTTATTACTAAAAATATTATCATAATTAAAGGAACAAAGAATATTTCAATTTAATTGATTTAAATATTTTAGTTGCTACAAATATGATTCCATATACTTTTAGGTCAAGTAAAGATATTTGTTAATTTTAGCTTTAAAAAGTCTGATTATCATATTTTAGTCTTTATTACTAAAAATATTATCATAATTAAAGGAACAAAGAATATTTCAATTTAAAAGAATAAAAATCTTGTTTTTATAGATTACCCTTTAATTTCTAATTTATCTTTATTCAAATTAAACTGAAAAAAGCATACAAAAATAACATCTTCACTCTGACTCTGAAATTCACTCTCCCGCCTAGCCACTGCTCTCATCTTGCCAAATCCCCGCCGTCGCCGCCACCTACGCTCCGCCGCCTCACTCCGCCGCCTCGCTCCGCCGCCTCGCTCCGCCGCCTCTTTCTCGTCTTAACTGTGAAACAGTAACGACGCGCTCACAAGAACTCTTCGAATCGGAAGTTTTCCTCTGCGGCAAATTGTTCACAACTCACGTTTCAGAGTAAAATTTCTCTCACCTATCCCTACTCACTTCTCCACAACCATGATAATGGTGCTTGTCATTTTTCGATAAACTTCTAAAAACTTTTAGGAAAAAGAAATTCGAAGAAAAAAATGAAATAAATCCTCCAAAAACTAATATCAGCATATAGACTAGTTAACTATTATCTTTTGAAAAGATAATGCGAAAAGAATTCCATGACTTAATTAATTTTTGCAGTTTTGAATTTCCTGAAAGTTACATAATGACACTCCATTCCCTTGCTATGAACTTTTATGTTATTCCTAGCTTACATAAAGTTGTATCAATTTAAAAAAGTATTGAAAGTTTATAATTTGTAGTTTTAGAACTTTCTTTTCGATAGAGATTATAAGAAAACTGTGGGGATATTTTTTAATTCTAGTAGTTTGGTTTAATAAAATGCTAAACTTTTGTGTTCCATGATTTATCTTTGCAGGTCCTACTTTTGCATCCTGGAGACAGTGAATTTGTTCACCTGAGTTGCATAGCTCTACAAGCGTTATCAGGTTCTACTTAGCTGGAAGGTATGCATTTGTCGCTGTTACTGTTATTATTGGTGGTGACAAGTGACTTGATTATCTCTGTTTATGGTTAGTTAAACAATGTGGGGAATCTGTGAATTGGGGATTGAGAAAACACCTATGATATATACATATAAAAGAAAGGATAATATAAAATTTGCTAGTTTTGCTTTTCCTGTACTATTTCCTAAGGACAAATGACAATATTATTTATTAAAGCAAACTGGTAGGAGTGTTGCTTAAGTATATTTTGTTTACACTATTTCTACATGCCCTGTCTAGTTCCTTTTGGACTATGGCTGTGTTAGTTCAATTCTGATTGGAACCTTTAATCATGCTAAGGGTTATTTTATTTATGCTTCACAGCATAATTTTGTGTCTATACAATGTAAAATTGTGAACTAATGTATTTTTTTGTTTGCTTAGTTCGTCACCATGGTTGCCGAAGGAACCAAAAGGCCTCAAATTTCATCATCTATACCACCACCACCTCGGAAAATCAACGTGCAGAAATATGCTGAATCCCGTGCCCTTGAGCTCGAGAGTCTTCAATCTATCATAAAAAATAGAGTAAACAATGATTATAGGTCTCAAAGGAACAAGAGAAGAAGAACAACTGCCTTTGACAACCAAATTGCAAGAAAAGGGTGCAGAAGAAAGAGGCAGAAGCTGGGTATAGTTGGCAAAGCCCTTGCTGAATCAGTTTTGGAGGGGGATCAACTAAAGAAGCTTCCTCGGCGTGTTCGTAGGAGATATGAACTTAAGAGTAACCCAGAGAATGGCTTTTGCACTTCTGGGGATGGAACCAAGAGGCTGAGAACTCATGTTTGGCATGCAAAGCGATATGCTATGACCAAGATTTGGGGTTACCATCTTCCTCTGTGTCTTCAAGGAAGGTAGGTTTTTGGGTTAAAAGGAAACATATGAAAGAGTCAACAAGGAACTTGAAGCTAATTAATTTCATGGTGTAGGGTTGTTTGATTTTGTTGGGACTTTCTTGAATTTATTTTGGAAACCAGAACCCTAAACCCTAAACCTTGCACAAATGTTTTATCATTTTCTTAGAAACACTAACAAGGATTTTGTATGTGGTTATGCAGAGGGAAAGGTTCAAGGGCAATCTTGAAAAGGCTCAAACAAGGGGTGCTTGTTCATGATGCAAGCTATTACACTGCTATCCAATTGGAGGGTCCAGAGGTAGTTTATTTTAGTTCTAGTTTTAGTATTTTTGTTTGAAATTTTTTCTTTTTCGTTGTTATGCATCCAAGTCTAAGACTTTCTAATGTGTTGTTCTCTGGTTGAAACATATTGAAATGCTTGCTCGAAACAGTTATTGTGGGCTCTCAGCCCCAAAAAGTGATGGTTTAATTTTCTGTTTTATTTAAGGTTGACTATTGTATACAGGATTCATTAATGTCGGTATTAAGATTGGTACTAGAACCTTCTCCAACTACAACACATCCTGAAAATCATGATGACTCTATTCTCTCCGGTGTAACCTATGGAATTGCAATGGTTGGTAATCTATTTCTGACTCCAGTAACTGCCAGATTGGTTTAATTAAACTAAAATAATTTTCATTTCATTACAGTTGCATCAAGTTGGAGGCCCCATTTCTCCACCAATTGCTCCTGTGACCTATATATGGCAACCAATTTCCCAACAAAATATAAGTACACAGCTAGATGAACGAAATCATTATACTTCTTTTGGACAAAATGGTATCAATAATGTTGAATTATGTGAAAAATCAGACAAAATGAAACATGGTTCTTCATATAGGCACCTTTGGGTGTGGATACATGCTTCTGCCTTTGAAGAAGGATTTGATAATCTAAAGATTGCCTGTCAGAAAGAGGTTCACTTTCTTTCTCAGCTTCTTACATACTCCTTCCTGTTGTATTTTTTTCTTCGTAGTTTGTGTTATAAACCCAAAATCAGAGTCTGAGATTTCATATAGAAAGGTTTGGGAAAACAATTTTTTCAATGATGAAAGTACGAACAAGAGTATTTTCCTTCCAAACAAAGCTATTGTTCTTTTATGAATTCCTAACAATGCTGAATGAGGGATCCTGCTCCCCTTCTACTATTTAAACTATCTACCTACCTAGTTGGGTAAATAACTGCTGTTAATCAATTCTAACGATTCTATAACTACACTAATTACTTTGCCATATTTTCCTTTATTTTTTCTGTCGGCCTTCACAAGTTTGTCTATCTGTGTTATAAATAATCTGATTTTACACTGCTATTCTCCATTCTCATTGTCCATTTGCAAGGCTTTCATTACCCTTGTGAATGGGCATGGTTGGGTCATGGAACATAATTTGCATCTCAGCTTGAGAACTTGTCATTAGTTATTTAATGCTGTAACTTCGTACGAAAAGGTTTTTGTCTGAAATCACAATATTATTAATCATCCTAGAAAACTGTTTAAATGTAGAGATTGGAAAAAAATGTTATGCTTCAGATAAACGTTCTATTAAGATGAATCACTAATTTGGTTGGTGTTGCTTTGGCGAGGTTTTAATTTTCCTGATGAAGTTGAAAAATTAAAAATTGTAAACTATATATAAACTCACTCGTAATATATATTTTTTATTCAGATGGAGAAGAGGGGCATATTAATTAATTGCTTTTCCCTTGAGGGTCAGCTTGCAAAATTAGAATTATTTGGATTAGGGACATTTCAACTTCTTCAAAAGATACTGCATCCTGTTGGCGGGTTTGTTGGTTAATTTAGGCAAAACATTTCCTTTTTTTTTTTTTAACATTAATCATCCAAAATGGCTTATTTTTCTTCTTGGCTTTAGTGTTTCAGAGAATCGGTGGCAATTAAAGAAACACACGGCTATTGAAGAAGAGTGTGTTTCTCAGAATAGAAATTCAACCATACTGAAAAATGGAGATCATTTTTCTTCTTGTGCTATGTTACCTTTTAATGTTAAGGATCCTCGAGAAATGCCATGGAAGAGGAATGTTGTTTCAGTGGAGCCCATTTCAGCTAAGACTTCGAGTGATGCGTGGGAAACCAAATGCAAAGAGCTTGCTGAACTGGGAGGAATTTTGGAAGAGAATAAAGACTTATCTTCATTATCATGGTCAAATCTTGAAGATAGCCAGTCTAATATTGATGATCTATGGTATGCTACTACCAGAGGGTTGAGGCCCCCAGTAGAAGACAGTGTCCTTTCCAAGGAGAAACACCATGAACGAATGGTTAATTTCTGCCTTGATGATGTAGATTCTGGAGAGGCCAACTCTTCAACCAAGGTGCAGTGCTCAAGATCTTGCCCTATTCTTCTTTTAAAAAATGATATGAAGGAATTGAGCATAGGGTAACTTCTTCAATCTATTTTTCCATTTATTTATTTATTTTTAAATTTACTGGTGTTGTTTATGAACATATATCTAGTACTATCGCGTTATTGTTGAAAACAAACAATAGGTATTTGTGATCACCTGCTTAATATTATAATACAAGAACAGTAATAAGACAAACATATCTCATTTTAAGTTTTAATGCCCTGCTGAGATTGGACATGATTCCTTGCAATGCATTGAATATTTATGTCGAAACCTTCCTTTATGTATTATACAATGAAGGCTTCTGTGATTTGCTTTCTAGATGGTCCATTATACTTCCCTTAAGTTGGGTCAAAGCTTTCTGGATTCCGCTCATCTCCAATGGGGCACATGCAATAGGTTTGCAAGAGAAGCACTGGATTACATGTGAAGTGAGTATTTGCATTGCATCCCCTACTGCATAAAGATGCAAATTTTCTGCCTTTTTCTTGTAACTAATAAATCTTTTTCTCTTTATCCAGATGGGGCTACCACTTTTCCCTTCAGATTTCCCAGATTGTAAGGCATACTCTTTCTTAATGGAAGATAAAGATGCTGCATTTAATAAAAAGGAAGAACTTCGTCCTCCATCCATAAGGCATTTGAGAGTTCCCATCCAACCTCCATGGGATATTGTTCGCATTACTTTTGAAAAAATGATTAGTGGAATGGAGACTCCTAATCTTTCTGCTAGTGAAGATTTGACCAACACTAATTCATTACCAAACCCTTGCCCTGGTAGCTTTAAAATCTCGAACTCTGACTCTTGGAGTAATTCGTTTGATGGAACTGTAGTTAGGACTGGTTCTATGCTGACCACTTTCCTCCATGAAACCAAAGTTGGTCAGTTGTTACTGTTTCCTTATGCAGCAGATGGAGAGGCTAGAATCTCCAAGTTTATTAATGGAGAACTAAAGCTTGATCCAAGGTATAAAAGCTCTGACATATATGACCATAAGCCATGTTTTGTAAGAGTTCATCTTCATCCATTCAAGGAAGGATGTTTTGAAGAGGGTGCAGTTATTTGTGCACCGCATACTTCTGATATATTTTTATGGACTTCAAGGTAATTAATATTGAAATTATGCATTCCTATTTTATTATTGAGAATAATAGTTTCTTTTGGTTAGATATGATCCTATTCTAGTAAATTTTGCTGTTGATTTAGCCAACACCTATATTTTGTCATGGTCAAGGTATAGAATATGATGTGCCAGTGTTATTTCAACGGAGTTATTTTTCTTTTTTGTCTTTGTCAATTAATTATAGGCTGGAATTCGGTAAAGAATAGCTTCTAACAAAGCAACATTATTTTTATGGTTCATGCTATTCAGATGGAATCTTACAAATGTTGCTACACATTGTATAATCTGTGTGTTTTTACCAACTCCTTCAATATAAGTATATATGTTGTGTATATTTTTAAATATAAGTATATATGTTGTGTATATTTTTGCAGTTCAGAGAGAAGTGAAGAGGGACTTCAAATGTCTCAGTCTGCTATGCGATTATACTTCAGAGAACATTCCTCTGGTAGATGGGAAATGCAGATACCAGATGATTCAATTTCTAGCAAATCTCATCGGTGGCCTATTGGCTTTGTCACAACTGCTTCTGTTCAAGGAAGGTTGTAAAATCTTAATCCACTTTTTACTTTAATCATTTACCAGTCTTTGCAAAATATGTACACGAACTTTTAAATGTCTCATTGTAGAGAATCTTACCGAGTGCAATATCATTGCAGCAAGAGTCTTGTAGCTGAGGGCTTTTGCGAGGCTGTTTTACTATCTCATTTAAGAGAAGAACAGTGGAAGGAGATGCCTATGAAACAGAGAAGGAGGGAAATATACGTACTTGTCAGGAATTTGAGATCTACAGCATATAGACTAGCTCTTGCATCTATCGTTCTTGAACATAAGGAAAATGACATTGGGTTCTTGTAAAATGTTTTTATGCTGGTTTGAACCGTGCAACTTACATATCTAGAGAGTCGAATAGGCAAAATTTTCCTAACCAGAAAAGAGGGGACTTTTATGTATCTTATGTATAATCAAGACATTTGAAATTATCCATTTCTGTAACTACTGCACTTTAGCCCTGCAACTTGTTCATTAATTTTAGTAAATGTTAATGTTATGTAGTTGTTTTGTTGCTGTGATTCTATATCGCATTTAACTTTTGAAAGGCTCATGAGTTACGGGATCAATCAGAAAGAGGGCCTGTTTCATGCTAAACATTGTTATAATGATTGAAAATTGACTGTTTTTCTTAGAAAACTAATAACTGGACAGAAAATAACCTAAAATCTACTATTAAACTACAGAGAAGATAAAGATAAACATTTATATTTTTCATTTTTGATAAAATGAGGAATATACTTATAATCTAGAAGAGATTAATACGATTGCATGGAGTATTCTAACACATTACATCGTAATCTTATACAAAGGAAAATTATACAGTTTTTCTAAATCTTCCATTTTAAAATACAAGTCTTGCAATCATAAAATCACCCCTCAAATGTCCTACAACTATTACAGTAAATTTTCATACTATTCCTGTTCCCAGATATAACTGATATAAGAGGACCATATACTGATATAAATGGTAGTGCAGCTGTCCCTTTTCCAGTCCAAGCGTATCTCCAAGATATTACTACTCACAACAGCAACAGCAGTAAAGGTTTTTGTGATTTCCTTACCAATACCTCCTGCTTCTTCTGCAATATTGAAGCCCTCCTTCACTAATTCTCTCTGAATATATATGTCAAATATTCGTCTTCCTAAACTGCTAAATGTTTGACCATCAATGAACACAATTTCAGCAAAATGCAGAAATACCGTGTAGTTTCCATTTTCTAGACAAAATCCATAATAAGTCATTGAAATGGCAGAGTCTCGTGCATTCATGAATAAATCAACATTTTCTATATAAAGTAAAGAGTTGTTTGATGCTAAATATTTGCCTCCAACATCATCATTCCGTTCCAAATAAATCTAGCACCCCCTACAGCATGTGAATCATCTTCATATCTGCTTCCATTGATTGTTACCTCTTTTCCACCACAATTTATGTGAAAATTGTATGATATTTTTGAACAGTTATGACCTTCCAAACATGCATCTGCTCCTAAGCCATTCGTGATGAATTTACTAGATAAGTTCTTATTTTTTTCAACTACAAGTCGCACTCCCTTGGCTTGTGATGCTTAAGCTGTTATATGAAATATCTCCTACCATAGCACTTGATTTTTTGCTGCTCTTCTAAGTCTGATTTTTCTTTCGGAGCCCTGAATGAATATAAAGAACTTTGTTTACCAGTATACGTATCCTTATTGTTATCTTTTGTGAATCTAATCCATGATCAATTGCATACAAATATGCTGTGAACGTATTTGCAACTGCCGCATAGGTTTATAGTAGCAGGGTACATAACCAAATACTGATACATGGAATTAGACACAGTAAAGGCACATACACATACTTAGAATGCAAGTTTTTTGATCTAAGCACCATGTGAATATGAAAATCTTACTTTAGTAGATATGTTTCTAATCCATGCCCTTTCAATTGTGCAAATGCAAAAATTTTCTCTCCATCTATTTTTGTATTCTTAAATATAACATTGTTTATGTGTTTGACGGTTGCCATCCAGACAATTTTCTAGATGATGTTTCTTTCTTTATTCAAAGTGTATTAAAGATATGGAAGTGTTGATACATATTATTATATTGAGCAGAAGAAACACCAATACATTTGCTGATAAAGTTCCAAATTGAAGTCGTCACTTTACAATACAGAAAATTTCCAACTCTGTTAATTTTCTCAAATTGAAAGAATAATATATGTTTTTTGGGTTATCAGCACGTGGAAAATTTATTGCATTAGTTATTAGTTAGATACTTCCTTAATCAAAAACTTAAAATATAAATGTAAAACATATTTAGAAATACTACAATTATAGTATGAAATATTAAAACAATACAAATTAAAAAAGTTTTAAATACTTCAAATTGTAAATATTCCATTGGGATTCAATGTTGATTTTTCACAAGAAAGTCAACCAAAACATGTTGCAATGCCTCCAACTGAACCTGATCCACGTGAATTTACAAATTTTGTTTCCCAATTAGCCAGATGCTGAAACCTTAATCAAATCTCCATCTGATCCAATCTTTTGAGTTTTTTTATTTTTTTTATTTTTTTTATTTTTTTTATGTAGTATAAGATGAAAGGGCACAAAAACTAGCATTAGGTTCAGGTGGTTCCTGTGAATTTGTGCCAAATTTTCCAAGATTAGATGAATAAGTATATGATGAAAGAAGCAGCCACCAAAATTGAAATCTATGTGATAACTGCCATTTAGAAGCACTGGAGAGTACCAACAGAAGGCTTAAACACTTTCTATATAATAAATAGACAACTCATTTATATGAGAATGGTATAGTTAAGTTGCATCATTTCAAGCACAAAACTTTAAATTTGCTCAATTTCAGGTAGCTATGAAAAGCATTTCACAGACCCTCAGAATTTGACAGTTAAATTGTTGCATCAGCAGAAGAAAATGAAAATTATGAGATTTGGAGAGATAAAACCAATAACAATCTCATGAGATATTTCCATAGAAAAAAGCTTATGTACCAATGTAGAAATTTCAACTCAATCAAATTTTCGTCCTTTCTGTTTATCATTGTGTCCATGATCACTATTTGACTTCTCCATAATCCTACAGGGCTTTTCCATATGAAAAATCATAACAAATATGAATTTAATGCTTTTAAGTTCGGTGTCAAGTCAGATTTCATCTTAAAACCGATTTCATCTTAAAACCAAATACCACTGGATAAAGTTCTTCAGTAAATAAAATTCTCCAATATATTTAATTAAAGTGTGAGTCTAAATTTCACGTTAAAAAAAATCTAAAAATATAGAAAATGAGAAACGTATTGTAAGATTCTTGATTAAAGATAACGTCGTACTCTTACCTTACTGTGTTGGAGATTTTTCCAATATTTTTTCCTAGATTTTTTTAACAAGTCAACTAATGGTTCAACTAATGATACAAAACAATTATAGAAAGAGTAGTTACACCACATTCTTGATTCATTATGAATGAACAAAGCTATCCATGAAATCTCTAATATTCATATGTGAACTTCCACCCTCATCAACTGTCTTTGCTGCCAAACTCTTCCACTGGATGGTTTTTCTCTTCATCTCTTTTCCTATCTCAGTCTCCATAATTTCCTTTATAGCATGCTTCAAAGCTTCCCCTCTGAAAACCCCTTTGTCATCAGGTGAAACTCTTAGGCCTATTTTCCAAACATCTTCAATAAGCTTTGCATTTGTGGTTTGGTCTGTCCATTGTGGCATGGCAATCATTGGAACTCCTAAGCTCAAAGCTTCCAATGTGGAGTTCCATCCACAATGTGTCACAAAACATCCCACAGCGTCATGTTCCAAGACTTTCAACTGAGAGCACCATGTTACCACTAAACCATTCTCTGAATTTCTCTCAAAGCCTTTTGGAATCTTTCCCATTTCAGTAGCCCTAACCACCCACAAAAAGTGACAACCACTCTCTTGCAATCCAAAAGCTACTTCCTCCATTTGCTCCTCATTTAGGGTTGAAAAGCTCCCAAATGAGACATAAACAATGGACCCCTTTGGCTTCTCATCCATCCATTTCAGACATTCTTCACTCTTGAAGAGACTGAAGCCATACTCATCATCATCTTTAGCTCGCTTGTCCAGAAACATAGATGGTATAGTTGGCCCAATTGTCTTCAACTTTGGCCAGATCTTCATCAACCAATCTGTTACCTGCAGAATATTTTGCAGTCTTGCAAGTGAAAGGTGTAATATGAAAAAGTGAATCATTAACTGGCATATTGAAACTGTCAGGCTACAAGTTTGTCACAAATATTAGGTCTAACAATATCTGTGGTTGGACATGGAGAAGACTAAAACCATTTTGATTCAGTTTGGAAAAAAAAAGTGAATTATTGTAATGCAACTAGTTACACTACCATTTCATGTTTGAAAAACTTGAAAATAAATCTATATCCCTAGCAGAAATGCAATTTCTCACAAATATGTATAACTTTTTATGGAGATTTTATGATATACTCATGGGATGAACAAATATGAAATCAGTGAACCATAGGATTTATTAGAAATAAGCAATTTGGAAACTTTAAACATTGGTTTATAAATTGATTTCATTGCAACTTTGATTTGTTTAAAAAAGGTTCACTTTTTTTAAATGTATTTAAACAATTTAAATATAGTTTCAGCTGAGCGAAACTGTTTGGTTTTAAATCTGATCTTTCAATTTTTCCACTGATTTTATTCTTTGTAAACTTTGAAATTTTTTATAATAGGTTGTCATTTTTAAGCACTAACATGATGTGAAGTAAAACATTTTATATTTGATGCTGTCAACGAAATTAATATTCTTTTCAACTATGAATAAACAATTCTTCTGTGGATATATTAAACTAATGCAGCATTAAACCATTACAGCTAACCACAAACCATTAGAGCATTAAACTATTTTTGGCCCTATTCATGTAGTCGTGATGATAGCTCTAGGTGGGGCCTGAGTTAATGATCCTTGGACTATTTTGTGATTTTCTCTATACATAAACATGAAAAGGTTTGGAATATCTAAGTGTTCCATCATATATAATTTTATTTATTGCTAATAAAAAAACAAACTTTTTGTAAGGAACTGATAAAATTTACCTCTTTCTCCAGCTCATAAAAAGTATTGCAAAGGACCCAATCAGCCTTTTCAATGTTGGAGAACTGGTTTACAACAAGCTCAAGAGATGCAGAATATGTGCCATAGCTATATATAAAAGATGGCAACTCAAATGGCTGAAGAAGTGGCAACCCTGGCAAGGAAATAACATTGCTGTTTGGCAAGGGAACTTTCAGATTCCCCTTTTGAACATGATGATACACACAGTTAACAAAGAGAGGTTGTGTGAGAAAAACAGCACAAGTTAGGCCAAGTTTCTTGGCAATATCAAGAGTCCAAGGTAGGAAGGAATCATACACAACACAGTCAATTGGGGTGCCACAACTAGTGAGTCTTTCAAGTAGTTCTGACAATGTTTGTGGCCCAAATGTCCAAAACCTGTCTAAGTAGGCCTTGATACTCTCTGCTGCTGCAAAGCCACCATCATCAAAACCATCAGAAATGCCCTCAAGAGTGATGGAACCTGGTAACTTGGGAATGGCCTTGCAGTAGAAATGGCTTGTGACTAGTGTTACTCTCACCCCATCTTGCTGCAAACGCTTGGAGAATTGAAGCATGGGGTTTATGTGTCCTTGGTGTGGATATGCCAACACCAAACAGTGCACACTCTTTGTCTTGTGTTCTTTCTCCATTTGTGCCTCTCAAGCTTGTTGTTTGTGATCCCTCTCCTTTGACTTGTGTTTATCTTTCATCAACAATGGGACCAATAAATAGTGAACCTGATCTTTCGTTAAAATATTATTGTATTTGGCACACCAAATGCTAGTGGAGAAACTTATGAATGAAAAATTGATAGGAACTAATTGATTATTTTAATCCTTAGGAGCAACTTAATTATTAAATCACTAGTTTGATTATAGTTTTAAAGATTAAATTATATGTATTTTATATGATATATTTTAGGGAAATTATAGAAATTTTTTTAAGATAGTAAGAAGTAAGGTATATTATAATATGTTTGAGTGTTAACTCCAGTCAATGTAGAAAGCACCCTAACAACCTCAAGAAAAGGAATTTAAAAATTAATTTGTCACTCTACTTATTAACAATCGATACAATGTGTCTATAATAATAAATCAACTTCTTTTTAAATAAGAAATTAAAATTCAACAAAAAAATTTGGTGAATTAGATATGTTATATAACCATCACAATTATCGAAATCATAAAAAATTATTAACAAAATGTTAACTTAATTACACTTTTTATCCATCTAGTATAATCATGTTCCACTCTCATACTTTTAACTCAATTTAATCAATACAAAAAAATCAATTAAATTTTAAAAAAAAGTTATAAATGTAAATATTTTAATTTAGTGTTTAATCTTATATTTCTACCCTTTTAACTTACCAATCAATTTTGTCGTCGTCAGTTAACTTATCGAGAACAAATTCACATAGTATTGTACTTAAATAAAAATAAAAAATATTCTAAATACTTAATATAATATAATTTTTTAATAGAGACTTAAAATAATCAAAATTTATGAGATAATTAAAATTTAATTTAAGTCATGTAAAAAATAATTTTAATTTTCACAAATTTTATATATTCAATATATTTTATTTCCTTTTCCGTCTCATAGCTTACTCCTCCCATTATAAAAGCACAGGTGATTTGATTCAATTTTCCCTCGCTATACTTCATATCTCTTTCTCTCTCTCTCTTCACCTTCAGGTTTCTTGCAAAGATGGCTACATCTAGTAATGGTTCGTTTCTTCTTCCCAACACAGTTTCTTTTAAACCTTTGCTTAAAACAGATGCATTTCTTTTTCATTTAAATTTTCTTTTCGTAACTCTTGAAATTACTAAAACTGTAATTGTTTTGTGCCACCTTCAAGGTTTTCCAGATGAGGTAGAGGCGTGCTTGGAATATGGGCATGCCAAATGCATTGCCTTCAATCGTCGTGGCCGTCTTCTTGCCGGTAAATTTCTTACTTTCCCTTCTTTCTTTTTCGTTTTCTTTCCAATTCTTGAACATCAAAATTGCTTTTGAAAGCAAAAGAAAAGTAGTTCTTGAAGGATGATTCAACAAAAAATATTTTTTCTTCTGTTTCCGTTATCTTCTCTAGCAAGAACTGTCACATGTGTAGAATAGTGTTTCAGCCATGTAAAAATTGAATGATTGTTTTTTCAGTTCACACATTTTTCTTGAAACATAAATCTTGGACATCTTTCTACTTGAGTAATTTGGGTTGATGCATAGATTTACGTACATTGCATAGCATGTGCCCATTATTTATTTGAATTAATGTGTTAGATGAACATGAAAGCAAATGTAAGAGTAAAAGTTCTATGAATCATTAATTAGAGGTATTGCATTGATTATGACTCTCTGACTCTTGCTTTGATCCATTGATTCAGCTGGGTGCAACGATGGAAGGTGTGTTATCTGGGATTTTGACACCAGGGGCGTTGCTAAAGTGCTGCAAGATGAAGAATGTTCATCTCCAATAAACAGTGTGTGTTGGTCGAGGTCTGGTAATAAACTTCTTCTGTCTTCTGCTGACAAGTCATTGTCACTGTGGAATGTGAGGAGTGGTAACAGGATAATAAGAATAGTTTTAGAGATAAACCCTCTTCAAGCTCGTCTTCATCCACGTTTCTCTAAAATACCTATTTGCCTGGCATGCCCTCTCTCGCGTCCTCCCGTGATTGTTAACTTGACCACAACGCAAACAACTTCGCTTAAAGTTTCTGTCTTGGAGAGAAACGAACGTTCAACCTCTGTCTCACATAACAGGAATGCTGATGATGGAACTACTTTCTGTTCACCAACTCCTGCGTGTTTCAACAAGAGTGGACACCTGGTTTATGTGGGAAACTCAAAGGGGGAAATTCTTCTAGTTGAGCATATGAACAATGAGGTGCTTGCCATGGTTCCTATCCCTGGTGGTTGTGAAGTGAAGAACATTGTGTTCAGCAGAAATGGATTGTACCTTTTGACAAGCTCAAGTGATAGAATAATCCGGATCTTTAAAAATCTTCTACCTAGGATATATGACTTTATGATACTTGAAGGTCATCACGTGAACCCCAAATTCGATGGCCTATACGGTGTTGAGAAGCTGAAGGCTATAGGATCAATCTGCTTGGCTTTGATAGGGGAGCTTCAAGATTCAAGCATGATTGGTCAGTGGAAATCACCCTGCTTCAGTGGCAATGGGGTGGCTGGTGGTTCTGCTAGTAGAGGAGAGCACAAGATTTACATATGGAATAGAGTTAGGCTGCTGAAAATCCTTGAAGGGCCTGAGGAAAGCATTGTTGATTTTGCATGGCATCCTTTGAATCCTATTGTTGTATCCGTTTCTTACACTGGCAAACTTTATATCTGGGGCAAAGTCTTCACCGACAAATCGAGTGCATTAGTTGGTCAGGAGGTGAAACCATGTGAAGAAGAAGAAGTTGACATTGTAACGATGAAGAAAGATCCTGATTTCAGTGACTCTGATATGTCTCAAGAAGAGTTATGTTTCCTGCCAGCAGATCCCAAGTTTGATGCTCCTGAACGGACAGACGAGTCAGTAGAAAGTTCTTCTAGAATGATACAATGAAGGTAATGTCAACTGTTGAACCTGGTTTTGAGAAAATGAAGAAACTTAGCTATTGAACAACCAATTTGTAACTCTTGCATTTGAGTTTTGGTCTTCCTAATTTTGTGCATTCCAATTGGACCTCTCAGCTGTTGTATGGTTTTGTTTTATTTCAAAAGCAAACTGAAAAAACTTTTTGGCTTTCAATTGTTTTGGTTTACAGAATGAAGTTCATTCAAACTTTAATCCAAACATGTCTTACTAAAAGAAGTTTGCGAGTGCTATTTTTACAGTCTTCAAAATTTCTGTGCAGATGCTTCGGGAAAAACAATTAAAGGAAGGAATCCTTCACAGAAGATGCTTACTATGAAGACTGACTCACAATCTTGCAAACCATTGTAAATGGCCTACTGTAAATTCTTGCATATAAAAAGCATGTTTACTATTGTTTTTCTTTGTCTTTTACTTTTAGAAATGGAAAAATAAAAGTGTAGATATGATAGATGACAAAAGGGAGATAGAGAAAAATGAAAAGTTTCAATTACGAGTATACAGTGTGTACATGTCTCCTATTTCTTGTCTTTGCCTGACATTTTGCAATAATTTTGGAAGTTCGGATTGGCCCAGTGAAAGTTGTTATGTACTCTGCTATAAATGGTTTTTGGCTACCCTACCTGCAAAGAAATTTTCATCTTATGTTGTGTGTGGAGGGGAAAACTTTGTAAAAGGGAACCAAAGTATGTTGACTGTGTCTATTCCAAAATATAAAATTAACTTCTAGATTAGCCTATTCTCAAATATAAATTTATTTTTTAAATTAGTCTATTTCGAAATATAATATTAACTTTCAGATTAACCCTATTCTTAAATACAAATTTATCTTTCAAATAAGCCTATTCTAAATATAAAAATAGCATTTAGATTGAAATTCAGTAATCCGAAGTACATTTTTCTAAGTAGGATTGAGCTAATCTGAAATACATTTTTCTATATAAATTGAGCTAATCTGAAATTTTTTTTTATTCCTAATTGGGCTAATCCAACTTTTACAATATCCCAATCCTTTTTGATGATCCAATATCACCAACTTTACCATTCATTTCCACTCTTTCTTTGCCCTTTCTCTCACCAATTTTCCATCCAATATCCCTAAGTTTTCATTTGACCATTCTCACTTGATATGGTTACCTTTGGCACTATAATGCTATAAATTTCTCCTTGGAATGTTCCTTTCAGCTTGTTCACATCACAATTCATAGGAACGGCATATGCAATGTTGAAGCTGATTGATCTGTTATCTCCAAGTGATCGTCCACCAAAAATTGAGCACCTATATCATCTTCTGCATAACCTACACCAAAGCCAATAATTTTTTTCTTTAAATTTAATAAGTCCACGAGTTTTGAGAAAGTTTATTGCACAAAGTTTTCTACTCTAAAATATTACAAAGATAAACAATTTGATCCATAAGTACTTCCAGGATAAAAAACTAATGAGAAAAAAAATCATATAAGCGTTTTCATAAGTTGAAACTAGCTTATACGATAAATTGAAAACAAAAATTCTAAAAGTTATATAAGAGACATTTAATAAAATTAATTTATACCCAAAGTAATTTTAATTTATTAAAAAAATTCTATTTTAGCAATTTTTCTTATTTGTCTGTCTTACAATGTTTTTGGATTATTTTGAAAAAAATAATGATTTTAAAATGTTTTACCAATAAACTTAATCAAGAACGCATGTATATATGTAATATGATTGAAGGTTTGAAAATTAATATAAAATCGAATGGAGGCAATCTAGGGTTGGTTTGTTACCCATAGCATATGAGAAATGATGGCTGTTACATATTTGTTTTTATTTTAAAGGGTATTAAAAAAAACGAAAGAAAAAAAAAGGGAAAAAGAAGAACATGGTTGTGGTGGATGATGAGGTAATTAGGCATACAAACCAGGAAGGTGAAGAAGCAGGGAGTGTCATTCTGGGGTCTCCTTTGTTTCGAATTTTGGCTGCCAAATTCTCATTGTTTCCATCAATTGCTTTTTGTTTGTTTTGTCTTGTGTTCTTTAATTTGATTGGAAATTCTTGAATTCTGGGGTGATATATCTATATCTATCGATATCTATATATATATATATAGATAGAGATATAGATATATAGATATATATATCTAATGGATCGCTGAAGAAACAATTCATTCCTTTTTTATTGCTTAATATCATGGCATGATGAATTAGCTTTGAATTTCCTTCTAGTTTTTGGTATAACTTCTGGGATAATTAAAGTTCATATTCTTTGTTTGGACAATTTTAATTTTTAGAAAAGTTGTTTAATTTTTTTCTTTTTCTATAAGCATTTAAAGAGAAATTTATCCAAATATAGATGTAGGTTGAGTTGTTATCGTCAATTAACGCCTCCTTATCTTCTCCGTACGTTGACTTGAAATAACTTGCAGACATCAGATACTAGAGTAATTAAGCAATTTAGTTTCTGAATTTTATCTTGCTAGCATGTTAGTATATATACAAGTTTTTAAAAAAAATTAATTGTTAGAGATCTAGGTCGATTTTGCTAACATGTTAGTATATATACAAATTTGAAAAACTGAAGTAGTCAAATAAGTTTAACTTAAATAGATTTGGTATCAACCCATATTTTTTATTTGTTTTTTTTTTCTTTAATAATAGTTCTTTTATGTAGTAACAAATTATTGATGGGCTTTGAAATGTGAGTGTAGATGAGATGTTAAAATTCAAACTGTTTCTTCTTGCACCATTATAGCTTCTTCTTACACTTCCATAAAATGTTATATTTCTGAAAGACCCACGTGAAAAAGACTTTCGATAAAAGATGTAAAGGTGGGTGAGGGGTGAAAATTACCTTTGGGATTGAAATTAAGAGTGTGATTTGGAATACAAAATTTACTTTTTTTTTTTATCAGTCAATACAAAATTATTGTCTAGATTAACTTATTCTAAAAATACAAAATTAACTTATGAATTAGCCTATTCAGAAATATAAATTTACCTTTCGAATTAGCTTATTCCAAAATATAAATTTATCTTTTGAATTAGCCTATTCTGAAATATAAAAGTAGCTTTCAAATTGAATTTCATGTAGTTTAGAATACATTTTTTCTATTTTAGATTTTAGATTGAACTAATCCTAAATATATTTTTCTGTTTCGGATTAGGCTAATCCAGAGTCAGCAACATATTTCAGAATAGCTTAATTATAATTTTCAACTAAAACAAGTTCCAGATTTTATAATTTCATAATTTTTCGAATTATAGAATCTGAAATTTAAATCCAACCCACACCAACCCGACTTGCTTGCGAGTATAGAATCAAAATGCTGTCTCTAAACACCCATCAACTTTCCATGTAACATTTATAAAAATGAAGGAAGAGAGTATTGTAGTGTTTATATTACTCAAAAAGGAAAATGTATCTGATCAATGTAACTGAAATCATAATAACAATGAAAATTAAAATCAACAGTGGATTAGTGAATGTAGGATGTGGTATAGTCTAGAATGCCTTTTACAAGAGAATCATTCCTGAATAGAAAATAAAGAAAAGATATGAGATCTAGGTGGAGGTTTGAGAGAGAGGTTTGAGAGAGAATGTTCAGAGAGGAGATAACAGAGAGAGAATCATACCAACCATGAATCATACCAACCATAAATGTAGTCTTGCAATTTAACACTCTCCCTCTTCTTTTGTACACTTTTGCACAATTCCTTCCTTGCGCTCCGCATCACTTGCCACGTTGCCATCACACATAACCAATTCTCCCACCACCTTTGAATTATTATTCACGCATGTTACAGTACTCCCTTCTTGAACAACAACCTTGCCCTCAAGGTTGAATTTTGGATAGGATTGCTGCATTTCTTTCCAGTCTTTCCATGAGTTGTCATCATTGCTTAATGAATCCCATTTAATCAGTCGTTGTTTAATTTTCTTCCCATTTGCTCTTCATGTAATTCTGAGATTGCTGTAGTTTAACCTTCAACTTATTCAGCAAAGCGTCACGCATTTTCAAGCTATCTTGTATTGCTGATGGATCATATTCACTGTATTTATACCTGATGAGTGATGGTGGAGGCTTACCATAAACAACTTGATAAGGAGACATGCCCATACTATGATGGAATGCAAAATTGTACCAATATTGGGCCCAAGGAAGCATCTCAATCCAATTTTTTAGGTGATCAAATATGTAGCATCTTAGATACATCTCTAAGATTTTATTGAGATTTTCTGTTGTTTGTCCATCTGACTGAGGGTGATAAGAAGAGCTCATAGCCAATTGGGTGCCTTGTGAATTGAACAGATGTCTCCAAAAGGAACTGATGAACACCCTATCCCTGTCAGAAACAATCGACTCGGGAAAACCATACAATTTTGCAATGTTCTGGATTAATACTTCAACTACAATCTTACTATTAAACCCAGGTTTTGATGGAATGAAATGAGCAAATTTGGATAGTCTATCTATCACCACCATTATATTAGAATAACCCCAAGATAAAGGAAAATTGGTTATAAAGTCCATTGTAATTTCTTCCTAAATAATATTAGGAATAAGAAGTGGTTGAAGGAGACTCGCTGGAAAAGATTGACTGACTTTTGCTTGTTGACATATGACACACTTAAATTTTCTGATATCCTTTCTCATTTTAGGCCAGTAAAACTAAGCTCCAATTCTTGCACTTTTTCTAGTGGTACCAACATGTCCACCCACCTTACATATGAAATTCAGCCAGGATTGTGTTGATTAATGTATGGTCATTAGGCACCACAATTCTCTCCTTACGTACAATGACATCTTTGTACAATGTATATTCTTTAAATTTACCTGCATTCTCAACACAATTTTAGTGGATATGTAATAAGGGCTCATCCTTTTTGGTTGCACCAGCTAGTGTTTTTAATCAAGAATTCACTGGTTTTGACCATGCCATTATGAAGCTTCTGGATAATGCATCTGCAGATATATTTTCTTTCCTTGGAGAGTATTGTATAGTAAAATCATATCCTAGGAACTTGGGCAACCATTGTTGTTGTTCAGGGGTTTATAGTGTTTGATCAAGCAACTTCTTGAAACTTTTTTAGTCAGTTTTTATGATGAACTTATGACCAAGTAAATAGTGTCTGAATTTGGCTAAAGATTCAGTAATAACATAAAATACTCTTGCATACGCAGACTGGTTCTACATTCTGGGTGAAATTTTTGTAGAGAAATATGTAATTGGGGGATTGTGCTGACTTAAAACAGCTCATATACCAGAACCTGATGCACCTGTTTCCAAAATAAATGGTTCAACAAAATTAGGAATTGCCAACACAAGTAGTAGTTAAAACTACTTTTAAAGCTGCAAATGCTTGCTCTGCTATATCACTCTATTTAAAGGAATCTTTCTTCAATAATTCAGTCAATGGAGTAGCAATATTGACATAACCCTTTACAAAGCGCCTGCAATAGCTAGTCCATCCTAAAAAACCTCTTAACTGTTTCAAATTTGAAGGTTTAGTCCAGTTCTTTACCGCTTCTAACTTTTCCACCTCCTTATAGTCACACCATCACCCAATAAAATATCACCACCACGACGACTCACCACCCACACCTAATAACCTCTGCGACCAGACCACAATTGGAACAAAACTCCAACCGTGCACCTCCGTTTTCATCCCTCACCTACCTTTACATCATTTTTTTCCAGGAGCACTTCAGTCTTTTCTACCAGGATCTTTTACAAATATAACATTTTATGGAGGCGAGGAAGAAACCATGGAGGTATAGGAAGAATCAGTCCATAATCCAATAATGATGTCTAAAATGAGTCTAAAATAATAAGTTTAATTTATTTTTAATTTTCTTTCTCAAGCTATAACTTAGTGATGTTTTTAAGATTTGAACAATTGGCCTAATACTGCTGACCTGCCTCAGTCTTAAAGATTATGGTTATAAAACTTCTCATGCTTGTTTTACAATTATGTTTAGTAACTATGTATTAGTAAAAAAAAATAAGAAAATAAAAAATAAACAGATATGATTGTAAAATGTGACTTTGAATACATATTTATATGCCAAAGTCACGTGAAGAAGATGGATTCTTTATGTTCTGGCTAAAGAACGAAGCTTGTAAGAAGCATAAACACTACAATTGCACTAGTATATAATAGCACATGCTTATCTTCATTGATATTAGTATTTTATTTTTGCATTTATTATCTATCGTGTGTTGATTCATAGCTTTATCATTGATTTTTAGAATATTAAAAAATATAATTTATAATCCAAAACTAAATCAAAATATTAAATAAAAATTTATATTATTAGAAAAATGAGATTTTATAATTATGATTTCGTTTAAAAAAAATTACAATGAAAAACAAATGTAGTGATGTTTTTGTAATTATGTAAATACATATTACATTAGTTATAAACTCACAAATATAAAAAATAACATTCTACTGACAAATATAAAAAACAACATTCTACATACGGTTTTAACTCCAATAGTAGAAAGCACCGCAACAACCTAAAAAAAGATTTAAAAAATAATTTGTCACTCTACTTATTACATCAATTGTGCCACCAGTGATGTAATAAAGTCAACATTCTATATCAATTGTGGGCTATAATGAATATAGAAAGTGACGCAAATGATGTATTGTAAAAATCATGTACAACAAGATTAGTAACTAATGTAATATGATCTTTACTTGTTTAACAATAATTTTTTTTTCAATTTTCGGCTAAGTTCAACATGTGTTCGTTCAACATTTTGATTTAGTTTTTCTTAATTTTGTGTTGAATTAAGTGTTTAATCTTGTCTTCTTATTCTTTAACTTACCAATAATTTTTCATTGTCGTCAGTTAACTAATTTCTTTTATCTCTAAATTCAAGTTGATGCATGAATTAGAAGATACGGAAAAGGTTAAACGTTAATTAGTTAAAAGTAAGAAGACACATGGGGAACAAATTCACACAATATTATACTTAAATAAAAATAAAAATATTCTAAAAATTTACTATAATATAATTTTTTAAGAGACTTAAAGTAATGAAAATTTTTATGAGATAATTAAAATTGAATTAACTCATGTAAAAGATAATTTTAATTTTCATAAATTTTATATATTCAATATTTTTTATTTCCTTTTCCATTTCTTGGTTTACTCCTATAAATAAAAGCACAGGTGATTCAATTTTCCCTCGCTAGCCATACTGCATATCTCTTTGTCTCTCCTACTTTCAGGTTTCTTGCCACCACATCCAGTAATGGTTCGTTTTCTTCTTCCCAGCACAGTTTCTTTAAACCTTTGCTTAAAGCAGATGCATTTCTTTTTCATTTATATTTTCTTTCGTAACTCTTGAAATTACTAAAATTGTAATTGTTTTGTGCCACCTTCAAGATTTTCCGGATGAGGTAGAGGCGTGCTTGGAACATGGGCATGCCAAATGCATTGCCTTCAATCGTCGTGGCGAGCATCTTGCCGGTAAATTTCTTACTTACCCTTCTCTCTTTTTCCTTTTCTTTCCAATTCTTGATCATCAAGATCGCTTTTGAAAGCAAAAGAAAAGTAATTATTGAAGGATGATTCAACAAAAAATATTTTTCTTTCTGTTTCTGTTATCTTCTCTAGCAAGAACTGTCACATGTGTAGAATAGTGTTTCAGCCATGTAAAAATTGAAAGATTGTTTTTTCAGTTCACACATTTTCTTGAAACATGAATCTTGGACATCTTTCTACATGAGTTATTTGTGTAGATGCATGGACTTACTTACATTGCATAGCATATGCCCATTATCTACTTGAATTAATGTGTTACATATGAACATGAAAGCAAATGTAAGAGTAAAAGTTCTATGAATCATTAATTGGAGGTATTGCATAGATTATGACTCTCTAACTCTTGCTTTGATCTATTGATTCAGCCGGGTGCGATGATGGAAGGTGTGTTATCTGGGATTTTGAAAGCCGGGGAGTTGCTAAAGTGCTGCAAGATGAAGAATGTTCATCTCCAATAAACAGTGTGTGTTGGTCGAGGTCTGGTAATAAACTTCTTCTGTCTTCTGCTGACAAGTCATTGTCGCTGTGGGATGTGAGGAGTGGTAACAGGATAACAAGAATAGTTTTAGAGAAAAACCCTCTTCAAGCTCGTCTTCATCCACGTTTCTCTAAAGTACCTATTTGCTTGGCATGCCCTCTCTCGCGTCCTCCCGTGATTGTTAACTTGAACACAGGACAAACAACTTGGCTTAAAGTTTTTGTCTTGGAGAGTAACGAGGGTTCAACCTGTGTCTCACATAACAGGAATGCTGATGATGGAACTACTTTCTGTTCACCAACTCCTGCGTGTTTCAACAAGAATGGAAACCTGGTTTATGTGGGAAACTCAAAGGGGGAAATTCTTCTAGTTAACTATAGAAAGAATGAGGTGGTTGCCATGGTTCCTATCCCTGGTGATTGTGAAGTGAAGAACATTGTGTTCAGCAGAA
>Ga0209489_100732_pt1 | contig 64580 bp, 21 predicted proteins | sample SiratrowhiteBW_FD_187527 | JGI IMG/M metagenome (GOLD analysis project Ga0209489, IMG submission 187527) | Root nodule microbial communities of legume samples collected from California, USA - Siratro white BW (SPAdes) (version 2) | ecosystem: Host-associated > Plants > Roots > Nodule | place... | reverse complement strand
TAAGAAAAAAAAAAAACTTATTATGAAAAGATCATTTCAAAAGCTATTAAATATGTTGTTAAAAGTTTATTTCATAAAATTTATTCTATAAATTTTATTCTATAACGTATTTCATGTATTTGGAAAGCTCATTCCATAAGGTATTATAAAGTATTATGTATGTTTCAAAAAGCTCGTTTCAAAAATTCTGTTCTGAAAAACTGGTTTTAAAATGTATTTCATGTGTTTTAAAAACTATTTTGAAAATCTTATTTCAAAAAACCTACTTTGAAAATTTTGTTTCATAAATTATGTTTTGAAAATTCTATTCCAAAAATCTTGTTCAAAATATCATGGTGTGAATATTTTAGAAAGATTTTTCTGAAATATTTCCAGAACAAAAATAGTTCGAAATTACTTTTACTAAGGATAAAATTATTATTTTAAAATTTATGGAGATGTAGTTAGTAATTATGGAGGTACAAGAAGAGAAAGGCTTCAAATTCATAAAATGTTGTTAAGGTTCAACCAAAGTCTGATATTTATGAGTTTTTATGGACAAGATCTAAAGGATTTTACGGTTTATGTCCCTCATTTTTCAATCTACACCCCTACAGTGAAATGACCAAATTCTTCTCCCTCACTATAACTCATCACTCCTGTCGTCATTACCACTACTATCATCGTTGCTGCTAGAAAAAGAAGAAAAAGAGACTCTAAAGGAAAAAATATATATAAAAAAAACACATTCCACAAGATATTATATGTATTTTATGCATTATGAAAATTTTCATTCTGTAAATCTTGTTATCAAAATCCTATCAATGTTCTAAAAAACGTGTTACATAATGTATTTCATAAAAGCATGTTCTGAAAATATTTTCAGACCAGATAATCCATAAGTCACTTCAAAGGAGAGTAAAATGATAATTTCAAAAATTATTGGGGTACGCTGGAGATTGGTGTAGGAAGAAAAGGCCAAATCTAAATCAAGTAATAACTGGATTAGGCTAGAATCTTATATTTAATTTGTGCCCAAAATTAAAAGTGTAAATTCTATGTTTCATGAGACGATTTTGAGTGTGTCAATCTCAAACTTAATGTGTGACCGTATAAAAGACCTTATTTCAATTTGAACATAAAAATAAGGTTCAGGCTTGTTGAAAGCTCGTTTTGAATAAAATTCTGCAAATTAAGTCCATGTCTGAAGGAATCGGACCTAATTTATTTTCAAAATATTAAGCTCAAGTCAATATTTCATTAAGTGGTTTTGATTGAAAGGAGATGTAGATTTGAGGAAGTTACTTTCTAAAATTACTTAAAAAAAAATAATTCAAACTTCTTAAAATGAGATTTAACTGTAATTCGTATAAGATTTTCTTCTTTGTCAATACAAGTCAGTGATTTTTTTTTTCAATGTAAATAATGTGTTTTAACTAATTTAAAAAAAAAATTCAATTGACGTTGACATTATTATTAATTGATGTGAATTAACCTTTTTCTTCTATCAAGATCAATTAAAATTATTTCTTGATCAAGTTTTTTTGAATCAAAAGTGATATAATTAATCTTCAGGTGATGCTTATCAAGGTTTTTTCATCAATGCTAATGAAATTATTTTTTTATCGATATTTGTTGATATTTTTTTAGTCAATATTATTATTATTTTATTTATATTATTGAGATTATTTATCTATTAAAGTAGGTCAAGACTATTTATCATTTAATAATTATAAGGGTTTTCTCTAAGAACGTTCATGAGTTGATATTCAATAGATGTTAATTATACTTTTTGTATTAAAGTATGTAAGAATTGTCCCTCACTACCAATGTTCTTTAATAATAAATTTTATATTTAGTGATAATTGAAATACTCAATTTAAACAATAAATAAATAAAATTCAACACAGGATGATTAGTTAAAATAAAACCATTTTAGAATAAAGGTAAATTTACCTATGGAAAGCAAACTTTAACATCCTTTACATTTTTTATGTTAAGCTAAGCTTTCATTTCCTATTCTTTGCTCCATCGTCACTCATGTCATCATAACCTCACCTCACCTTCATGAACTCTTTTGTGAGTCACAATACCTCTTCTAAGGTTTTGTTTTGTTTAATTTCATTTCATTTTGTGATGCGAGATCTCCATACTCATGTAATTCAAAAAAGTATGTAGTTTGTATCATTCATATAACATTAAAATGATATCTATTTATGCAAACTCAGATGCGCCACTGTGAGATATGAAAAACTTTTTTAAGAGTGATTTATTTACTTTCAGCCAAATTTTGTTTGTAGATTGAAGAGATTGCTTCCAAAATTCAAGAAGTTATAATGGTAAGTGAAAACCCTATATCTTGTAATATTATTATATTGTATAGGTTTCACTTCGTATTAATGAGAAAAATATGTAAACATTTACTTAAAATTGTCAATGTTTTTGACGTGATTGTAGATTATTAAACATTAATTTAATCATACCCTGATCATTGGAGGTGAGGTTTTTGAAGTATTCTAATTTATAATGTAAGAATAAATTTCTATAATTTTCTCCAAAATTTTAAAACCTCGTTGCTTTAATTTTTTAATAAATACAACCCTAATTTTGAAGTATCGAAAAAAAGAGTATATTATACATATATATATTTGTAGACACAGACACGCATTCATATATCTGTAATTCAGCATTTGTTCATAAGGTTGTTTTCTGATGGATTTTGTTTACCACTTCCATAATAAAGAAAACCAAAACTCAAATTTTCTAATGAGATGATCATATCCTCGTGTATATCCCGAATAATATAGTAATAGAGAAATTGTTCATCACTGAATGGACGAAAATACATGCATCTTTCAATATTTCTGTATCAGACATTATTCTGTTTAGTGTTAAATACACCTGCAGATCAAACAAGTTTATCATGCATATACAATCAACCACAAATTGCTTTGGTTTAATTTGTTGGGGGTCACTGAAAGAACTTAATCAATGAACTCAGACACAAAAAACTCATTCACATGCTATTGCCTATATTTGCAAAGTGTTACATATATAATTAGTATTATTATTAGGTTACTTGAAAATATATATGTGCAATGTCAAGCCTTACAACAGATTTTATATCAAACCATACACTATATATCTCATTCAGTTTCTTTTTTTAAATATTGTAAAATGAAATAGATCATAATTTTAACCCAATCATTTTACGTGCACCAATAGAATTAGGTTTTCATTAGTACTGAGTCTAATGTAATCTTGTAATAAATCAAATTATCTGTTTCAGAAGCATCTGACTGATAATTTATACTCCGAATTCTGGTTGACATATATCATCAACCGTACAATCCACAATAAAACCTTAATAATGTGTTTCATAATTTTAACTAAAATAAAAACTCACTAAACTTGAATTGTTTTTTATAAATTAACTGAAAAATTATAACATCTTAATTATTTAAGTTGAGACAATATAACATCCTGATTCAAGTCGAGAAAACTAAGATGAGAATAATATATACACAAATGTAAAAGTGTATAAATTAGAAAGAATTCAAGTTCTTTTAAACTTTTCAATCTAAAGAATATATTTTATTATAACAAATTCAAATTCCAATTACCTTAATTCCTCTTTCAAATATACTGCATAAATATTTCAGTTGAATAATTGCTGTGATATATAGTTCTAATTGAGCAATTCGTTCTTCCAACATATCTAACTAATCAATTCCATCTTTTGGTTCTACTCTATTAAGTAATAACAGCATAGGATGTGCACTGCAACCCGATCTCAGATATATTACAGTTGGTACTAGTATTTCAAATCCAAAACCATAAACTATAATCACACCTCATCAACAAGGAAATTTACAAACTTTGACCCATCACAGAAACAAAATTAGAAACTATTAAAGGAAACCAAACTGCATAGACACTGATGAATCAATCTTAGTCACAACGTCCCCATCCTCAGAATCACGTAGGTCCAAACCCTCAGTAGCAGCTAGCCCATTTCTTAAAAAGCTAGCTAAAGAAAAGACAGCAAAAACTCATTAACATAAATTACATTGGCTATTACATTCACACTACTTTTTAGTTAAGAAACTGCATCTATTTATCTCACTTCAACATTTTTTAACACTTTGTATAAGGTATACATGAAAATAAAAGTAATTGTAAGGAGGGTATATGTGTTTCCTTAAACAAAGAAAGGTACCGCAAAGCCTAGACTTAAGAGAACTTACATATAAATATATAGTTACCCTTATTAGTTAATCAAGGTACATATACATACATATACACACACACATATATATATATATATATATTATATATATATATATATATATATATATATATATATATATGTATATGTATGTGTGTACCCAAGACCTAAAAGCAAAAAGTAGGGGTTAATTATCTCACCTGGTACAAAGGGAAGTTGAGTTGTTGAAGTTGTGTGAGGAGGAAGCTACAGTCTGAGGTTGAGATCCACGTCATCGTCGTCACGCGCTGGTACTTGCAGGAGCAGTGTCCCTGCACCATGAAATTGAACTAAACCTGCACTAGTTGCACTGCCAACACTAACGTTGGGTGACCCATTTGGATGATGAACCGAAGCTCCATTTTTGGATGGTGCTCTGAACCTATGGCCATGGTGTTGTCGAAGACGGAGAAGGTATTTGAACTGGGCTAGCTTAGCACGTTCCCTCCGGTGAGCATTTTGGTGTCCTCCAAGTGCTTGAGAATTTGTGAATTGGCGGCGACAGTAGCGGCAGTGGAACCTCTTTGCACCATCTTCACAGGGTATTGCAGGCTTCAAGTTGAAGGAGAAACCAAACAGCTTCATGGATGAATGTTTTGAGAGATGAACTTAAGAGGTTAATTTGTTGTTTCATAAATGATACATAACACGATACTAAGTTTGAAACAACATTTTCACAGAACATGTATTCTTATTATTATATACGATTATATGTGTGTGTCTGTAGGAGATGGAGACATGCTTTCGTGTCCATATTAGAAATGGTGTGCAGTTTGGGTCCCCACTATATTAGGTAAATAGAATGCATATGCCCCTGCTATTTTGTCTCTTTCTTTTCTCTCAACAACAACAATAATCATAAAAAAGATAATGAAACCTTTTTTCTGTAAAGTTCTCATTATTTCCATGTTGTACTAATTCAATTTGGATTTCAATTCATTTTTTTTTTCCCATTCTATTTGGTATATGTGGAAAAGGTGATTGGATTCATGTGACTTGCATTTTAGGAGGATTTTTTTTTTTAATTTGAAAAAAAAAAGTAACCTATAAATTTTACATTTTAATGATGTTTTAAATTTTATAATTTTTAATTTTTAATGTACACATTCCAGCATATAAAGGCCGGTATCATAGATGAAAACCCTAATCGGATTTTCATCAGTACATAATAACACTAAATTATGGACAAATTTCTTTAAAAAGACTTTGAAAAAAGAAACATATTAAAAATTTGACTTTTATGAGTTAATATTAGTTTATACATAAATTATGAATAATTTATTTTGATCTATATAATTTTTTATAACTTAACTTTAATATGAAAATTGCTTTTTTGTTGTTGTTTTTTCTCCTAAAAATTCTACAAAAAATCATTCAGATATTCTCTTAAACTCACAGGAACATATTCCTCTTCGTAAGTTAAAGAGCCTCTTTTCTTAAACTCACACGAACATATTCCTCTTCGTAAGTTAAAGAGCCTCTGATGTTCTCAATTTGTACGAAATATCACAGTTTTTGTTTAAAGTTCTAAAGCATATGTCAAAGAAAAATTCTAAAGTAGAGATTTTTATTGTCTCCCTTCTCATGTGAGTTAAAATATACTGTTGTTATTCATTTATTTATTTAGTTTTCATATTCTTATTATTATTTTGATTCTAATAATCTCTCAAATAAAACAAACTAGCCTTAATACCTAATGTTTATTTATGGATTGCAGCATCCAGCCACAACAATTCTTTGTCTATCATCACTCTCATATGCAAGACATAATTTTTTCTTTGGAAATATAGTTTTATAATGGATGAATAAAAAATTTATAAATAAGTTAGAATAGTTTATTTTTATTTTATTAAAAATTTAATCACTAAAATCATGTTAAATAAATTATTTTTTAAGATTAGGGTTTGATAAGTGAGTTATCATATCGACTATTTATACTTATGGGAAGTAATAACTATTAGATATTGTGTGAATATAATCTTTATTACATAATTTCCTATTTTCTTATTTAACTCTTCTTTCTTCTTTCCTTTTTGGATTTTGACCAAGGGAAGATAATACCAAGGTAGAGATTTAGACTTTAGAAGCTTTAGTATTGTAGTTGAGCCTCTAAAAGTGTACATCAATGATTTTCTATCTATAGGAGAGATTGTAAGAGAAGTTAATTACAGTATCTCTTTTAATAAGATATTTAGAGATGTGAAATATATTGTGACTAAATTTATATACGTTAGAATATGATTATATAAATAAGTTAACGGAAAATAAATTTTTCTTTGTAAAAATTTAAGCATATGATTAACAAATATTTGAAGCCTAATTGGTATTTTAGAGTATTTTAAACATAGTATGTTTGTTGTAGATGATACATATAGTATTTTTATGAAATTTATGTTTATACTGCTTAAATGATGGACCACCACTCCTGTGATGAATCATCATTCATATATTATTCAATATTATTCTAATATTAGGATGAACACTCACAATATTTGTTCACTCAGTGAAACTTGAACAATAATTATTAATGGCCATTTCACCAATAATTTAGAGAAGAGGTTTTAAAGAATATCTAAGAAATCACCTTAATATTACTTACAATTTTTTTTACTCACTTGATATTAACAAAAAAACATAGTATTTATATTCAATTCCTATTTAATTTTTTTGTAATAACCTTGTTTTTTTTAATTCATAGAAACTAATCAACAACTTATAAGCTCAATTAGTTAAATCTATAAGGTTTAACTATGGTATCTGATTGGAAATTTGTTCTATTTTACACTAAAGTGAAGGGTAAAAAGAAAATTAATTGGTTGAAAATAAATATAGCAAGTACATCCTGGTTAAGAAAACACATCAATTAGGTTTAAGAAAACTTTGTTAATGGTTAAGAGCTTTAAGTGTAAATTTCTTAATGAGTTGCTTTAAGTGGAAACATTTATTTCTAATTATTATTTACTTAATTGAAATATTTGAGTGATTCCTCATTGAGAATTAAATACTTTAATTTTGTGCCTATACTGAAAAAACTCAATTTTGGTTTGAAAAAACATTTGGCTATTACAATCACATACTGAAATATTTAATTCTTAACAGGCACCAATACATTATAGAAGGATAAAGAAGCAAATTAAAAATATTATCATTAAGTTGTTAAGTTATTTGAATAACTTGATTCTAATTATCACAATTAAGTGATTATTATAAGCGAACTATAATTGACTTTTATAATCGATTTTTACAGATAAATTATTATTTATCTGTAATCTTTTCTCTTTTAAATTCCGTCAACCTTTTCTATAACTTTCTGAAGCTTTCATTATCTACAAAATGATTAAATATTTTTAACTTGTCAAAATTTGATTTGAAGTAATTTTTTATTTAAATTTTTTCTACCTTTTTTCTCTTGTTTAATCAATTAAGAAAGTTGATATATATCAACTCCTTGAAATTTTAATTGCTTTTTTGATTTGTTAAATGAAGTTTCTTTTGTTTGTTTTTTTCTTTAGGTTTTTGCACAATTTTATCCATTTGTTTATTGTTTGGAAAACAAACAAAGTAAGAAGAGTTTAACCATACTCTTCAGTTTGTTTTTAATTATTCTTTGTAATATTAAATTGTTAGTCCAAGCTAGAAATTAGTTATCATATACGTGTTATTATGATAGACTTAGAAATGTAAAACTATATCCGCATTGCCTCTTATATATTGAAAGTTAAATATTTTAACTCACTCTTGTTTTTTTACATGAACCATGTACTGGAGAGGGTATAGGGATTATGTCAAGTATATTATGTTATTTTTATTTGGTTTATTGTATTTAATTATGTAAATTGAACCTTAATGAAAAAATAATATGTAATTATTGGATGTTATGTAACTGAGTTTTTATCATATGTGGTTATTTTATAATATTTTTATTAATCAGGGGTAATAAAATTAGTTACATATAATTAATAGTTATTTTTTATAATATTTTGAATTAACCAGTGTTAATAAAATTAGTTACTTTTTTATAATTTTTTTAATTAAACGGTGGTTCTAAAATTAGTTAGTTAATTATAATTATATTTTTTATAGTAGAATGTTATTTTTACCTTATATTTAACTAGGAAATTATTTTAATATTGGAAGTGTTGTGTATCTAGAAAACTACTCAAACTTGTTGGATTTGAGCATACTTAATTTGATTTTATAAATTAACAAATATGTCATTATTTCTTAAAATTAATAACAAAAATAAACTATACTCCATTTAAGATCTTCTTAACATAACAACTTACGTATCTATAAATCAAACTAATTCTGTTCAAATAAAAAAAAATGGTTTCATTAAAAAACTCGTCATTTTACTTTTACCTAGTTTATCACCTCTCTCTGACCAAGTTAATATTCCCATTTTGATTTTTTTTCCATTTAAATAAAGATTTTGTTAATCTTACAACCTAGATTCGTATACAGTTAAGAGGATCTTAATGCTAGATACTTGTCTCGGCTACTTTATTTTACTTAGCCAATGATGTCCTATACATAAAGAAAGTTAATTTTATGGTTTAATAGGATAAGGCTAATTAAGTTGCCTAAACTTTTACGACAAATAGACATGTTTAACCATGTGTTAGATATCCTAGTATTTTTTATAAGTTAATTTTATAAAATTGAGTTAATTAAGTTTTAAATTTTAATTTAGATTTTAAGACAAAATCGTATTTCTAGACAATCATAAGTATCATACTAGCTTTTCTTTTTTAAAAGTCTAATAATAAATTAAAAGGATGAAGTTTGAATTTAATTTAACTTTATAAAAAATAATGAATCCAGAATTATCAAACCTAATTTACATTAACTTTTAGTAATATTATTAAAGATGGTGGGACAACATTTAAAGATGTTGTGTCGTTTTACTATTTTGGCAACAAAGAGATCTTATTGCAATGAATACGAAAGATTTTCAAAATAAAAATTATTCATGTCAGACGTTGATCATTGAAGGTGAAAACTATTATTTGAAAAATATAATTATGATTCAATGAAAAAAAATATCAAGAATTGTTAAAGTAAGATATATTTTACTTCAAACGAAGTCAGCTTGGTTCTTTTTTTTCACATAAATAAATTTTTAAAAAACTTAATTATAAATATTTATAAGAGAGAGAAAAACATGAAACATTTTTTTAAAATTAAAAATAATTTATACATAAATTAAAAAGAAATTTTATAATAATTTTTATTATAGAACTTTTACACATAAATTTGTCATAAATTAAGTTTAACTGATAGAAATATTTATTTAACTTGTTATTTTTTTTCTTTATAAAATGTGTTTGTGGAAAAATTTCTATCACATTATCATGTTGATTTTGCTAAATATCTTGGTGAAGTGATGGGAAACATAAGCATTATTGGAAAAAATAATTAGTTTAGATCCAAAATTTTTTTTAAGAAGTACAAAGTTCTTTGTTGGTCTAAAACCAAAAATTAACAAAAGTCAATCAATTGAGAAGTAAACATGGATTGATTATGTCAACACTCTTTTGAGAAATTTAAATAACAGATTGAAGAAGATTATATGAGATGTACAATGAAATAGAGATTTCATAGCATGATGCTTTTTGATATGATTTAATTAAATTTTAAATTATTCATAAATTTATATATTTTTAATTAAATTTTATTATTTATTAAATACTTAAAATATTTATACATATATTTTTTAATTGAGCTTTTATGTCTAATTATTTTCTGAACTAGATGATGTAATTGTAATTTTGTCTTATTTAGTCATGTTACTTACTTGTCTTTAGGTGTTAAATGTGAGATTTTGTAGTTAATATAAAATGATATTATTGTTAATATAAAATGAGAAGTGATTTTTATTATTTTTATTAAAACATATTGGATAATGAAGTCGTCATACTTCTTGTTGACTTACATAAATAGAAGTGACAGACAATTTCTTATTATCCAATACATTTTTATTAAAAATAACAAAAAATATTTATTATTTATACTAATTATAATTTCATTTTATATTGACTAGAAATTTAAGTAAGTACAACTAAGTGAGTAAGATGACAAGACAAATTAATAAAAAATATTAAATTATCGAAAAAATAAAATGACAGAACTTAAATTAAAACATATAAAATTTTTAAATACTTAATAAATTAAAAAAAATAATGAATACTCAATTAAAAATATAAAAAGTGGTGGTTTAATGTTTAAAGTATGTTTAATTTAAATTGACTCTTTCGACAATAATTTTTTCGAATAATTAATTTTGGTAACAATTTTGACAAGATTATCATAGTAGTACATAAATTGACTCACACTTGTAACAAAATTTAAGCAGTGGGTTTACAATTTCCTAAAGTTAACACGTACAATGATTTGATGCTAATTTTTGTATATATTTTCAATGATTTTTAAGACTATTATATTGTTATGTAATCTGGTCACAGAGGTGCTGAAAAAAAAAAGTACTGGGAATCAAGTATGAATGCGAACATTTACCACGTTAAAAAAAATAGTCATTTAACTTATTTTTCTTTCATGTTTTACTTTATTTTATTTATTTGTATAAAAGTAATTGTTCAGTAATTTTATTTTATTTTTTATATTATTATATTTGAACTACAGTAGGACATTTTTGTATTGGTTTAAAATTTATATTCTTAGAATATTAATTTTTTATATAGGTTATTTTAGATACTTTATGAGTTGATATGTAGATGTTGCTTAATCTAATCTATATCAGTTATAAATTTAATATGTGATGTTATCATTCAAAATATCTTTAATTTAAGTCAATTTGTCTCTGAAAGAGCAACAAAATGATAAATTGATAACAATAATTAAACTTTTTAAATTTGTAAGAAAAAAAAAACTACTCAAATATCAAAACTAACAAATGTACTACAAAGAATACTTGTATTTAAATGAAGGTGAAACAAATCAATCTATAAACATACAAGTGATGATATCTGAAAGGGATTTCAATGAGTAGAAAATTCATATTAAAGTATGATATTCGAAGTATGTTTGAAACATGGAAGAGATTGAGAGTAACTAGAGTTGAAGTAAGAACTCTAAAAATTAAAATGATAGATAAGTGAATGGATGATCCAATCATGAATACATACGTGGAGATTGGCAAAGGAGACTGAAAATGAAGAAGAAAGTTTTTGTGAGCAAAACAACTATGATTAAAAGAGTAGAGACAAAAGTATTGGAATACAGAAAAGAGGAGACAAGACACAAAAATGAAAAAAAAAAAAGACATGTTATATTCACACTTATTATTTTTTCATATATTATATCTATTGAAATGTCATTTGTTTATTATGTTTAGTGAAATATAGTTTATAGAACAATATAATTATGCCGTGTGAGTAAAAAAGTTGGGTTCAAACAAGGACAAACAGGTAATCATATGAACTTAATTCTTTTATTTTATTAATTAAATGTTGAAATAAATCATTTTGTTAAAATCATAACCAAATGGGGGTGAGACAGTTGACATTTTGTTTTTGTTTTATTTATATTTTTATACAATATTTCTTGAACATAAATAGAAAAGAGAAAGATTTATAGTTGAATTGATTGAACACGATGCTTAAGTGGCTATGGACTAGGTAACATATTTTTAGTTCGAATCTATAAAAAAAAGAAGAAAAAGTGTGGTTATTATTACAGACTTTGGTGAATACATTACTACAATGAGATATATCTCTATGGCACACTCATGTAATAGGATGTTATAGGTTTGATAGATGGAAGAACATAGGTTATGGCAGAGAGATACAAAACATAAGCTATTTAGCAATTAGTGGAGAAAACACTACCCTCAGTGTTGGTACTAGGTGTCACACCACAATTCTTTTCCACAACGTTAAAGGGAGATATTGCAATATACCTAAAACTTACGGTGGCCCATGTACAAAACCTGGACCAATTGTTTCAAAGCATTGGTTCAGGAGTTTGGAGGTTTTGTTAAGAACATGGTCTATGGGAGCATCATTGCTTGCTCTAAAAGGACAAAACACACTACCAAGAAAAACATAGACATTTGGTAGGGGACGCCCTATCGCAAGAAATTCCAATAAAGAAAGCTAAAACAAAAGTCTTATATATGTGCCTCAATCAATCTTCTGCTTCATTTTTGTCGCTTAACTTTATGCCATTTTTTTTTTCTTCATTTACGGTACCATGAGATCCACCACGCAAAATTTCATCACCACCTCTATGCGTATGCATTTAAATTTCTTATAGTGTTTAGGAAAGTTTAAATTCAGCAAATTTGAAGTGTGAAGCTTTGAGAATTTGAAAACTTTGAAGATGAAGTGATTTGAAGTACAATGGGATGATTGTACTAACAAAGTGACTGTAATGAAGTGAAAATAAATTAAAAGCTATACTTTAAACCACGGGCAATGATATGGAATCGAACACTGATTAAAGTGATTGTAGTGACGAGTTGAAAATAATTAAAAGATATAGGTTGAAATCACTGCTAGCTACATTTACGGACACACATAAACCACTGGTTATTGTGGATCTTGGTGATCTCTGATGTGACTTTCATTTGTGTTCACTGTGTATCCACTTGACAACACATAACTCATATATAAAAAATCACAACAATAGAAAATCAAAACATTTATACAAAAGGGCCAGTTAATTAAAATTAAATTAATCTATAATTAAAAATTAACAATATTTATTATGATGTATTTCAAGACAATTCATCTCATATCAAAAATATCATATCACAATCATCTTCTTCTTCGTGTATCATATATTCTAATAAATATAAGAATAGATTGATAATAATATCAAACAATGATTACGGTGAGTTCAGTATAATTGATATTCATATCAATCAGTCAATGTTTGAGTTTGTAGTGTGCAAGGAACTTCCGACCACTTTCTTATGGCCTCTAATATTTTAATCTAATTAACTTGAACTGATAATGAGATAAATGATCTCTATTATATTGTAGTTTAATTAAATCTAAAAAATTTCTTAACCCAACTAAAATGAAGTAAATTAAATTAACTCCTTTTTATTCCTTGAATCGACTTGAAATAATAAAAAAAAAAATCTAAACACCTTAAAACTCTAAGAATCAAAATATCTATACAAGTTTTTAGCTCCAAAAAACAATCAAAGCACCAATTAAAAAAAATTCTAGAAATTAGTTGAGAAAATTAAAATTCTCAATCACAAGAAAATATTAGAGAGTAAAAATAATTTTACTATGTTTCAAAACCTATTGGATGAATATCCTACTAACTAAAGATCTAATCCCGAAAGAAATAATGTTACAAATCAAAATTAAAAGGAGAAAAATAAACATTCATGCAATAATTTGTTGTTTTGTGAAACAAAAGAAGAAAATATAAAAAAAAAAAGAAGAGAAAGAATAAGGTTTAGGACAAAATGTTTCAGAAGTTTCATTAGAAAAGTTTTACCTTAGTACTTGTTTTTTTATTGTTATAAAAGGAGTACATTAATTTCACACCAAAACAATTCTAATTTCTCGTTTAATTATAGTTTCTTCTTTTAAAGTTTTCTCATTTTTTTAATTTATAGACACATGTAATTTTTTCCTTTAATCAAATTATATTATTATTTTTATCTTTTATTCTATAGTTGGTTATTAAGTTCTTTTTACATTAACTGATAATTTTATTGTATTTATTTATTCATATTATACAAACTATTTTTCATGCATATAAATATTTTTACGTTGTTATGTAATCATTGATTTTTCATGCACATCTTACAGTGCCAATCAAATTTTCATTTTCAAATCATTTTCATGCATGTCTATGGCAATTTCTTATTACCAGACATTGTAAACTTTTTACACTGAAGGTGTCAAAATTAAACTCAATTAGTTAATATTCTGTTAATTACAAATTAATTATCATTTTTCATCACAACTTATTTACTTTCATTAATTATTTTGAGAGGTAATAAAAACTACAATTTGCAAATGATTCAAATTAAAAAAACTTACTGATTTATTAAATATTTTTGTTTAAAATATTTTAACTGTGTATACAACTATTAAAAAAATTAAAACAATTTAAAAAAACATTAAAGAAGTTTCATCCATTATTTTTTGGAAATCAAAATTTCCAAATAACTCTTAAACTTATCTGCTTCTGGACTCTTAAATTCAATTTTATACATTTTAAGTTTCTATTACATCTTTATAATTTGTGCACATCTCATATTAAATAATCATTTCTTCTCAAATGGACCAAACAAAATTCAAAGCTAGCTTTGGGTTTTGAAATTTAATATATTAAAACCCAGGCTAACCAATTATACAAGTATTTCAAAACAAAAATTTTATCTGTCAAGGATATTAAATCAAATTGTCAATAATTTATTGTCAAGAATTTGATTAAAAATCAATTATTATCATTGATCAAATTAACTCTGTTTATCTGAGAGTGATTATTAAAGGAAACAATTTTAGAATAATAAGGAAGTTAAAAGGACATAAATGGCATCCAAAAACTCAAGAAAATATCACCCAAAATAACTAAAAATATTAATAAGAAGTTGAATAAACTTACTTAGTACCATTTTAAGCTCTTTGCATCTGAGAATCTTTAAAATATTACAAGTAGAACTAGGACAAAAAAATATAGAGAGTTTTTAAGAGAGAAAAAAAAGAATTCACTCTAAATATAAATTTCGATAGTTCAGAATTGATCTTAAAGCGTTCTCAGTGTAAAGTTTTCAACATTAATCTTAAATATAAAATATATTATTTACAAGATCTATCTCTAAAAAAAAGAGAGATATAAAATATTCACCATAAAAAAAAATCTTCTATAAGTACTTTAAAGATCTTCAAAATGATAAAAAGAAAATAAAATCTCTCTTACTAAAAACATTTATTATGAATCTTATAAAATATTACTTTAATCTTATAAAATAGTACTTTAAGATCTCAAAAAAAAAATTATCATAAAAATTGAATAAAATATTTTGAAATCTTATATCCTACCTTGCATGATGTTGGGGATTTTATCATTACAAACATAATTAATTGTATTAGTTACTGTACTAAAAAATTTTAAATATTATAAAAATTCATAAAATATAACTAACTTACATATATATATATATATATATATATATATATTTAATATTTATTATAATAATTAATTTTCTAAGTACATATTTTTTGTTACAGTAAAAAATGAACACACTTGGCATCATGCTTTTGGACGTGTATATATAATTTATCGCAGGCAACACTATTTTAATTGCACAATGACTTTTAAAATACATAGAAATTTTGTAATAATTCAAAACATTTTTTGTTTAACTAATATTGCAGAAAGAATTATATTCATAATGTTTTAAAATTAGGATTTATTTTAATTTTTTTTTAAACAAAAGGATACTCACCATATTATTCTCGAAGCGTCACTCTAACCGACTTCAATTTTATTTATCAATTTATTCCTTTCACATCAATTAGCTTTTAGCATCTATTTCTCCACTGTGGATGCAAGACTTTTTTTTTTTATAAACATTAGATATTTTTATAAATTAGAATTAAGTTATATTTAAGTTAATTTTAATTTATAAAAAATCCAATATTATTTCTTCTTACTTGTTTTAAAAAATTATTAAAAGAAGCTCATTCAAACATGTTTTATTCAACTTGTAAAATCCCTCCTTTAAATTTTGTACTTGTGTGCTGCTGCACTTCAAGCCTACCACAAAGAACATAAATCTTTAGAAAAGGATAAAGTAATGATACTTTCACAACCACAAAAATAAAATACAATTATTGAAAAATTAAATAAATTATTATTTATTATAATATAATATTTTATTCCACTTAGCATCTCACATTTCTTTATTCTAAATATGAAACAAAGAATCATTTAACTTTCTAATTTTTTAAGTTTAACAAACATTTGCAGAAAGATATCTTCTTTCAAGAAAGTCCAAACTGCTCAGTTTTGGTTTATACCTCTTTTCAGAAAGATTTTTTCATCAAACATTTTCTAATTTAGCACTCAGTTTTGTTTTTTTCTTCTCATTTTCTCTCTAGGAGATAAAAGGCTATAACTCTCACTGTTATGGGGTTTGCAGAGTCAAATACACATTGATCTTACAAAAGTCATATTTGGACACCTTATATACTATTCAACATCTAGTGATCAATAAACAATAAATAAATAGAAAAATATATGTATAATAGATGATATAACGTGACAGTAACATTAAGGAGGGATAAGAGAGTATAGATCATGTTTGATTATCATTGCTTTGAGGCTATTTCAGTGACTAGATTCAATGGTATGGTTAGATCACAAGAGAAACAACCTTAATTTTATGTCAAGGCTGCAAATAGAGCACATTAATCTTAGATGCTATGTCAGAAAATGATTTAGCACTGTTCATACTTAGTACATGACAATACCCTTTAAGGGTAATGCATGCATAAATGTTCTCTCGCTTTTGAACATTTACGAAATCTGAATTGACTGAAAGGCTAGTATACTTTGGAGGAGTAAAGATTGTGGTGTATTCATGAGCACAAGCTTTATCCTCATCAAACAGTACCCTTCAAAGCTAGCCTTTTAGTGCTTTAATTAAATTATGCAACGTCCCTTGTGTGAATGTCATGGTATCAAATCCTACAACATGGGAATCTCTGACCTTTAAGCAACCTTTGTCCCAAGCAATTCTGTTTTTATTCTTTTCAAATGTTTCTGCATAACATAAAAAATTGAACTACAAACATAAAAATCTGTTGTGTGAATCGTGTTTCTCCTAAACACAAACAATAATGGCAGTCACACATGCTGACCTTGAACCAAGAAGAAGAAAAACAGATTTGAGTAGCAAAACAGGTGTTTTTCTTATGGCTCTCACAATACTATTGGGACTATTATGCTTCATTCTGTGCCTCATAGCAGAAGCCACACGTTCCAAGGTACTGGTTTTGTTAATATGTCTGAAAATTACATATCTGTCAGCTACTCCAAAGACAATAAAAAGAAATGACCATGGTTTGTAATGTTGTGGAGTTGATATGGCAGGTGATGTGGATGAGCACAGATGAAAATGGAAAGGGAAGTAAATCTGAATGTGTTTACAGTGGTAGTGGGAAAATGCCATTGCTATGCGCTTCTTCTGCTTTCATTGGACTAGCATTTGCCATATTGGTTCAGCACACTTACATGTTAATAGCAGTTAGTAATTCATCTCCTGCTTTACTCTCCTTGGATCCTGATTCTGCTTCTGCCAAGTCATTAACATGGCAAGCTGGGTTCTTCTTCGTTACAATTTGGTAAGAAAAAAAGTCACAAAGTTGTAATTTTTCCACCTATTACATAACAAATAGTTCCTTATTTCAAGTCATGGTCCTATGGTACTGCCACATATTCATAGTCTTGTAATTTATCTGTTTTTTCAAATTAAGTGGAAAGTTCATTAGTATTATGTTTTGGCCATGTGTTGTAGGATTTGCTTTGCAGTTGGGGAGATTCTGTTGTTGGCAGGAGTGAGTGTAGAGTCAGGGCATCTGAAGAATTGGTGGAAGCCTAAACCCAGTTGCCTTAGTATCAGAGAAGGGTTGTTCTGTGCTGCAGGGGTGTTTGCTTTAACCACAGTTTTCCTAGCTCATGCTTTATACCTTACTGCACTTCGTGCACTAAGAATATCACAGAAACAAGAAAATGTTCGAAGAGAGGTACTTCAGGTCTCTGCTCTTCATTCTTCTCCACCAAGAGGATCTCAACCACAAATCACAACTCTTACTAGAGAGAACCCATTATCTGTATTTCCATCTCCAAATAAAAGCTACACCTTTGTGTGAACTGGTGGGAAAGTATAATTTTTTAGCCTCTGGAAGTGCAAAAGAAGCATTTATACACACAGTTAATTTACTAGGAATGATTCCTCATGTAATGTTTGAGAAAATTTTCATATTTCAACAATCAAAATATAACTTTTGTCTAATGAAGATGACATATTCATACATAAAAATGGACTTATATGTGCAAGCAGAGAGAATGGTTTGGACCAAAAGAAGAGTTTTAGTAAGGATGAAGAAAAAGATTTAGAAGTTTGTGTTGTTTGGACATTTAATCTTCTTTAACAATGACATGGTGGGAAATTCTTTACAGGAAAAATGTTAACTATAAGAAATAACATGTTTGGTATTGTGAGACCCAGTGTCAGTCCACAGAGGGTAAATATACACTGCGGATTTAATTAATCAAAATGTACGAGATAAACATTTAAATGATGTAAATTGGAGATTAAATTAATATTACGACTTTTTTTTAAATATTACGACTAAAATTATTGGAAAAAAATGGGAATGACATATAGAATAAAAAGGAAACGGGCACATTTTCATCTGAAAGCTGAAGATTAATATGTGAAATAAATATAAATATTTTTAATAAATTTAGTTATCACGTTAATTGATAAATGTAAAAATAACATTAAAACTATATGTTACATTATTTGTATATAAATTTTACTTTATTTAACTAATAAAAATATTTTTATATGATTAAAATTTTAACTTTTTTTTTGTTAATTTTAAAATCTTGTAAAATTTAAGACAAAACTTATTTGAATGATTTGGCTTGTTTACGGCAACATCATTCAAATAAATAGGATAATATTAAACTAGGGATAAGTGAGAAATTTTCTGTTACAAGTATGATGGAAATAAAATATAACAATATACTGTATAAATTTAAACAATTATTTTAGGTAAAGTTACTAAAATAAGTTTATTTATTACATTTTTTTAATTTTGATCAAATAATGTAATAATTTTGTTTCTTCTTTCTTTCTTTTTTTTCTTAACACTTTCATTGGTTTTCACAATTTGTTTATAAAAAAAATCCTTAAATAAACTGCACTAATTAGATCATGGTTGAACGAACATCATCAAGTCCAGTAGATTAGATTCTCTCTTAGAATAAGTTCCTTACATTTTTATAATATCATAATATCTTTATGTTGCCTTTTTCTAACTTATTCTGCAAATGTTTTTAGGTTTAACAAGTTTTATCAGATGAAAAAGATAATATCTTAGATGATTTAACTACTGATTTACATTACATTTTAATTGTCTGAATGTTTTTCCTCCTTAACTTACTGATTCAAGTGAGTTCTGCTTTCTTTTATATCTTAAGATTTCTTTTACCTGGTTAGACTGTGTTCTACAAGTAATTAGATTTAGATTATAAATTTTACATTGTTTAATGAACTCTTTATAAAGTTACTTCTAGAATTAGTTATATATAATTTAAGTGAATTTGTAAGTTTTAATAAAATTTAACTATAATTGAAGTGTTATAAATAAGTTATACTTCAATAGAAAATAAATCATAATTTAACTAAAATAAGTAGGCAACACAATCTCAAATTGCTTCAATAGAAAATTGAAGTGAGGCCACAAAATAATGTATTTTTGAAGAATCAATTTGTTAAATAAGTTATTAATGAAAAAAATTAATATTTGTATATTTCAATCTCATGACAAAAATAAAAATAAACAATTACTACTTTGATTCTTTAAAATTGATAAAGAACCAGATTTTTATGTGACAGAATAAAATTTTAAACCAATTTGTTGTCATTGTTATGAAATATTGAGCAACTCAAGTTTCTTTTTACTAAGATTTTAAAAATCTACAAGAGACAGATTAAAAGATAAATGATAAGATGAGTGAAAAGTTTATAAAATGATATGATAAATTTAATTAATATTTTAAATTTTTTAATTGATAAAAATACAATATTATAGATTTATCTTTATACTTAAAAATAAATTATAATTAAATAAGATTAATTTGGATGGTGTAATTATCTCCTACACCAATCAATAATTCATCCTCTGAGGTAAATAGATTCAATTCAAATAATCTTAAAGTGAATATTAATGCAATAAAAATTCTATCCTATTATGTGTATGGTCAACAATAACATCATCCATTCAAAATTAATACAATTAAATTTCATATATTTATTATACAAAATCATAACCTGTCATCTTAAATATTTGACATTCCAGTAAGTTCAAATGACTACTACAACAACATCACCATCACCAGTCCAACACTGTCATCATCTCATAAGCCCTCAACACATACTAGTAATCATATGTTTGCACTCTTTTACATCTCACACACTACTCCATCTCTGAATTACAACATTCGTTTACAACCCAGACCATCATTTATAATCCATAACAAGATTGATATCTCTGGACCACAAAGCAAAAATTCAAATAAAACTTACCACGAAAATAAGTGTTCGATGAAGCAACCAAATGACCAAATTCAACAACTCTATACATGCATTTCATCCAGAGAATGAAATCTTACTCATGCATACATAAACCAGAGACAAATATAGTCAGGAAAACAAACTCACACACCCATAATATATACCCATAATCTATTATGATGATGGATTATCCTCACCATAATCGATTATCGTCAAACACCCTTCATACTGTTTTACATATTTTATACAAATAACTTTAATCGATTATGTACCATCTATCCACTTATAGGTATTTCGTATTTTAGTTCACACTATGCAGAAATAAAAATGAAGAGTTTCATCATTTGTTTTAGGGTTTAAGGTTTAAAAAAGCTATATAAAAATAAAAATGAATGACTTTATCCTTTGTTTTTTGAGAACTGTAGATATCATTACATCCTCTCTTATCTTCACACAATAAGAATAACATTATTTAACTAAATAAGTGCAAATTTTCATCAGAAAATTTGCACAAATAACTGCTATTAAATGACTATCCTAAACATAAATTCATTATTGTCTAAGTTTAACCATTTAATATTAAATTAAATATGAGTTAAAATAAAGATAAATAAGGATTTATTGCAAAACATAAGTATATATTACTTTAGGATTTATTTTACTTACATCATTCTCCTAAGTTAATCAAAATCACTGTATAAGATATTTATGGCAAGTTAGCTATTAATAAATTAGAAACCACCTGGATGGAACTTATTATTATTATAAAAAGCAATAAATTTGTCATATGATTGTGTGTAGTTTAAAAACTATTACTATTGTTAACATTAATATAAAAATTCAGAACTTTATTATTATATTAATTTAATCAGCTGGAAAGTTAAAATGTAAATGATTAATAAATAATTTAATGGTTGGATGAAATGACCGTTGAAAGTTTAAACCATTAGGTCTCATTATGATTGTGGTATGATTTATTATTGAGGAGGACCCATGGCTTGGATCCATAACCCGCATTGAGTGCCAAGGTTTAGATCCAAGATCCAAACCCTCACATTACATAAACCTAACTATCCATTTCCAATCTTTAGTATCAAGTATCTAGCTAGGGTTTTTCAAATTCTTCTTCTGCTGCTGTTCTTCATCCATCTCATCTCCGCCCAAACCATGTCTCTCAGGCCAAATGCCAGAACCGAGGTTCGCCGCAACCGTTACAAGGTTGCCGTTGATGCTGACGAGGGTCGTCGCCGAAGAGAGGATAATATGGTGGAGATCCGAAAGAGCAAGCGCGAAGAGAGCTTGCAGAAGAAGCGTCGCGAAGGTCTCCAAGCTCAGCAACAGTTTCCGGCTCCTCTTCAGGCTTCCACTGTCGACAAGAAGGTACATCGCCACTCTTTCGTCACTCTTTGCATTCTTTTGCTTTCTGGTTATTGCTTTGTACGAATTAGGGTTTGATCGCGTGGTTTGATACTGCAATGATAGTTAGTTATAGAACCGATTTTTATGCTTATTTATTTGTGCAGTTAGAGAGTCTTCCTGCTATGGTTGCTGGAGTTTGGTCGGATGATAATAGTCTTCAACTTGAAGCCACCACGCAATTTCGCAAGCTGCTTTCAATTGGTAAGTCTGCTTCGTGAATATTGTGCTTCTAAATTCTTCTTGTTGTTGATCGCCTAGTAGCATATATTGCTTGGGTTCTATGTGGTCATGCATGGTTATTGATTGTTATAGAACGGAGCCCACCGATTGAGGAAGTTATTCAGGCTGGTGTTGTTCCGCGTTTTGTTGAGTTTCTTGTCAGGGAGGATTTCCCTCAACTTCAGGTTCGTGGTCCCTTTGGCATTGCATCTTATTCTTGTGTTTTTCCTTGTGGTTGAAATTTGTTAGTTATTTATGTTGATTGTTGTTTGTTTAGTTTGAGGCTGCTTGGGCTCTTACAAACATTGCATCGGGGACTTCTGAGAACACTAAGGTGGTCATTGATCATGGGGCAGTTCCTATATTTGTCAAGCTGCTTAGTTCGCCTAGTGATGATGTTCGGGAGCAGGTATGTGTTTGAATGCAGCTGGGACAGCACATGCATCTTGCCTTTTATTTTTACTGTAACATTAATCACCTGAAAATTCTAGGCTGTGTGGGCTTTGGGAAATGTTGCTGGTGACTCCCCTAGGTGTCGAGATCTAGTGCTCAGCCATGGCGCCCTCGTCCCACTATTGGCTCAGTTGAATGAACATGCAAAACTTTCAATGTTAAGAAATGCCACATGGACGTTATCTAACTTTTGTAGGGGTAAGCCACAGCCTCCGTTTGAGCAGGTAAATATCTCTTTATCGGTTCATTCAGCTCTTGATATAGCCAGCTCTTGATATAGCTTCTGTTAGTGTATTCTTATTGCTATATTTAATGGACAGGTGAGACCAGCACTTCCAGCACTTGAGCGCTTGATCTTCTCCAATGATGAAGAAGTTTTGACAGATGCTTGCTGGGCATTATCATATCTTTCCGATGGCACAAATGACAAGATTCAAGCAGTGATTGAAGCAGGTGTATGTCCCAGATTGGTGCAGCTACTCTTGTAAGTACTCGTTCTACTGTACCTGTTTAAATGGATTCTATTGTGCTAGTTATGCCTTAACTTTGTATGAATGTGTTTTCCAGGAACCAGTCTCCCTCAGTGCTAATTCCTGCTCTTCGTACTGTGGGAAATATTGTAACTGGAGATGACATGCAAACTCAGGTAATGGCTTGTCAACATTTGTAGTAATCCTCTTGATACTATTTATTTTCTTGTTGAACTCAGTTTGTTGAAGAGTTAGTATAATATAGTCCTCGCCTCTACAAGAGGAATTTGGATTGTCTGCTTCTGTTGCTATCGTCTGTGTTGTGTATGCATATTGTTCTTCAAAGAATCTCCTAATAATGGTGGATTTTTTTTTTTTGTTCCATCAGTCTATTATCAATCATGGTGCACTCCCTTGCCTTTTGAATCTCTTGAATCAAAATCATAAGAAAAGCATCAAGAAAGAAGCTTGCTGGACTATATCAAACATTACTGCTGGAAATAAGGAACAGATACAGGTAAGCCAGCAAAGTCCGATTGTCACTGTTTTTATAGGTTTTACTTTTGGTGATTTTGTTGTCTTGAACTTGGGTACATGTTAAATTGAATTGAGTTGTTGAGAACATTTGATTATAGCTTGTTATTGTAGATTTGTTTATGATTCTGTCATTATGCACAATAAGCACAGTTAAGGTGAATATATGGTGGAATTCGAACCAAGGTTTAGTTTCTCCTTGGATATGCCAACAGGAGAATGATGATTGATCTACCTTCCCCAAGGAAAAAAGTGGTGTCTATTAATTATAACGTTGTTTGTGTTGAGCTGCTGAAAGCAAGTCTTTGTGTGTGTGTATTTGTGTTGTCAAAATTGCAGGAATTGTGATTTGATGTGATTCTCGGTTTCAATGATAATGATATGTAGTTGAATCATTTTGGGTGCTGAATTGCTACAAGTTTCTGCGTCACACAATTCAGTTTGTGACCAGCATGCCACATGTAATTGGAGCAGATTGTGCATGACCTGGTTCTGAAAATGCCTTTTTCTTTTTCTTTTTAATAAAAAGTGAGGCAAAGGGGGTGAATTAATCAATCTGAACCTTCTAATACGACCCACACGAATTATTTTAGAAAGAAACCCTACTTTTTTCTCCATTCTGTCTCTCCCATACTGTACAGTTCTTCCGTCTCCAAATATATTGCTGGTTTCATTCATTATTGGAACGGTCCCCTGCTTCAATGCTTGTATTTTTTTATACTTGTCTCTCCTCTTTGATGAGGCTATCTTTAAACTCTTCTTGTATTCTTTGTTGTTATATTATCAGGTGAAAAAAGAAATATAACTTGTTTACCTATTGATATTTTTTATACGTTTCATTCGTGTTAAAATGTTCTCAGATTTAAGTTTATTATTATTGATCATGATCATGAGTAATGAATATGTTTTTTTTATGACCTTGTTAACTATATATGTGAATCTTAATTGTTTGTCATGAATCTTACAATTCCAATTCATGATTTGAATCATTGATTGAAAACCTTATGCATACACTATTATTGCAACGCACAAGATTTACTCATTTTGTTTGTTGATAAAACTTATGTAGGCTGTTATTGAAGCTGGTTTGGTTGCCCCCCTTGTCAATCTTCTTCAAAATGCTGAGTTTGACATTAAAAAGGAAGCTGCCTGGGCAATCTCAAATGCTACATCTGGTGGAACTCATGACCAGATTAAGTATGTGTTTTCCAGTGATTGGTTTTTTCCTTATAATTCACACTTTTTTATGACTTTATGATGACATTCACTTATTTTTATGGTGTTTTAAGGTACTTGGTGGCTCAGGGTTGCATAAAGCCACTTTGTGATCTTCTTGTTTGTCCGGACCCAAGAATTGTCACTGTCTGTTTAGAAGGCTTAGAGAATATTCTGAAGGTTGGAGAAGCTGAGAAGAGCCTAGGTAACACTGGAGATGTCAACTTGTATGCACAGATGATAGATGATGCTGAGGGATTGGAGAAAATTGAAAACCTGCAGAGTCATGACAACAACGAAATCTACGAAAAGGCTGTTAAAATTCTTGAAACATACTGGTTGGAAGATGAAGACGAGACCCTACCTGCAGGAGATGGTGCTCAACCTGGTTTTGCTTTTGGAAGTGAGCTCCCAGTCCCGTCTGGTGGATTCAACTTCAGCTGAGAAGGTAAATGCTTTCCATGTCATTTTAGATCAGAAATCATATGTATAATTTTGGCTTATTTTGTATAAAGAAGCCTCAGCATTATTTCTAAACTATTTGATTTCAATATTTGTAGGTGCTTGTCAGATAAGTCTTGGAGGGTCAGTTATTGCACCTTGTGTCTGCTTACAGTCTGGTCTAGTGTCCGTCGTGGTTTATGAGGTGCAGGGGGAGGGTCAGTTTAGCTACCATGTCCAAGTAAAGAAGGCATTGGTGGATTCAGCAGCAGCATAATGACCTTTTCAGCAGAATTTTCTGTATTAAAAATATATAATGCTGGTGAGAAATATCTGGAAGGGATTTTATATGTTGCTGTGGCAGGGACTCTGGACATATGCCAGAGGGGGGGGTTTTGTTCAATGCGGCTTCGAGTGCTACTTTTATCGAGTCATAGTTGTATTGGTAAAGATTTACTGGGGTCAGTATTTGATTTGGGTAAATATGTTTTTCCGAAACCAATTTTATGATCTACTCTAAATTTCAATCGAAAATTAGTGTTATTCCTGTATGTGCTTTGAAGCTTTTGCTCTTTCATAGCTGGGCAATCGTGATTATCAATATGCTACTACCCATGGGAAAGCATCACAAACGACCGTCTTAAGGTGTAATAGGTTTAAGATTTACACTAATTCGTTAATGTTACGTTAATTAGAGATATCAAACTGAATTGAATCAGGTGGGTCATTCTATCCGTTAGTAGAATCCAACATCTATTAGGTATCTACACCCTTCAACCAATTAAGAGGCGGTGGATTGATCTTTTGATTAATTTTCGGAAGTTGTTTTATTGAAATTAATTAAGATTAAATGGGTTGAATATTTTTATTTGAATGTTGTTTTATTTATCCTAATTTTGAAAATTCCTAAGAAGTGTAGAATAAAATTTAGTATACTGACTGGATACCTTTTTATTATATGATGGTATGAATTTATTTGAGGGAAAGCTTGTTACTTTACATAAATCCGAAAGTCTACAATAGTATTAGTTGTAAGAAAAGCCTGTTGCTGTGACATAAATCCGAAAGTCTACCATAGTATTAGTTGTATTAACAAAGATACGTGTAACATTTTAGTTTTCCTTAGAAAATATTTAATTAAAAGTAAATACACTAAAATGTAATAAGGTTAAAATACTACTAAAGTACTTTATAATATTGTTTATTATAAAAAGTATTGGTTGTGTATCAATATTGTTTATTAATATTAGTACATTAACTATTATCTTTAAATTATAATATTCGATAAAATGGGCTTAAAATTTATTGAAATGAAAAAGGATAATGAAACAAAAGTAACACAATCCTAATAAACTGTAATAGATAGATAATGAAATTATGATATATATGAATTGGTAAGATAATTTTATAGATTTCTACTTATACAAATATGAGTTGTATGATAATTTAACATATTCAGGTTGAATTAAGTTGATTTAATTTTTAAAATTGAATCCAAAATCTGATGTAATATAATAAAGGCATCTCTATTTAATCAGCTTTTTGTGGGTTCGTTCTTTTAATCAATTTTGATAATTTAAAATAGATTAGACAGTTTATGGACATCTTATGTATTGATAATATTCTTTAATAATATTCTCCAACAATTTTTTCTCTCCTTTCATTAACTAAACTTAATAATGATTACTAGCAACTATTAATCTTGACACCATTAATTTATTTGATGGTTAAGGTATTTTTGGGTAGATATTGTTAGAATAATACCACATCTCTCACACACACACACATGTTAAAACTCGTTTATTTTTATTGGATGTCAAGCACATCTTAAATGAAATAATAGTTAAAATAAACATTAACTAACTTAAGACTCAATTGTTAGTATGCTTTTGTTACAACCTATTAAATAAATTGTAAAGTATTATTCCATCTAATCTTAAACATTCTAGTCCCCCATAAATTTATTAAAAAAATAATTAGATGTTTAGCAAACTATAGTGATTCGAAATCAGTATGTGTATAATGATTGGTGTCCTGTCAGATTGAGTTCATTGCAACTCTCCAATGGCAAGAACAACCCATAATTAAAAAGTATATATGGAAAATAATAAAAAAAATCAAAACTTGCAAGAATGAAATTGAATTAGGATATAAATGAAAAAAATAAAATAAAATAAAGAGGTCCAATATAGGTGGTCCCAAAAGAGACTACAGAGAATAATAGAAAGCAAAAAGGTGTTGCCAACATTTGCTTATTAACTCTTCAATTTGTCTGGTCTTCTTTTTTAAGAAAAAGAAATGGTCACAGTTATTAATGTATTTGATTTTTAATCAAGTTTTATGGTATTACAAAAGTCAACCTCAGTACTAACAAATAAAGTTAATGTTGTTGCATAATAAGCTTCACTTTTGTTCACTTGTTATGCACCCACTTATGTTCCTATCATCCTTTATCACCATCTCAAATTGCTTTCTGCTGTCCATCACATAATGTCCTCACTATTTTATGTTACAGGCTTTTCTTGTTGACAATATGTCAAATGTATCATTGTTGTTTTCCCACTTTGTTTACATTATAGACTTCACTCTTTCACAAGAGATAAGAAGAATAATTATTTTTTTCACCATATGCATTGATTGGATAAATAAATTAAATATAAAATATTCTCTTGCTTATTTAAATGAGTAGGAAAATAGTAAAAATAAACAATATGTTATATTTAAAACATTTTTTATGCTAAAAGGTTTAATTTTCATTTATTTATTTTTATGATGAAAAAATGGTTTCATTTTAAGGACTTAATACAAGATAGATGGTTTATATCCTATTTTTGTAGATAGTTTACTTTATGTTTTCATAACTCCAAGTATCATGATTCTGACCAAACTTTATGTGATGTATGTTGATAAGAGTCAACCATTTGTTACACAAATTGCTGACCAAGACAAAGTTGTGAGCCTTAAGTATTTTTCCTAGTTATTAGTCTTCTCTTTTCTTGTTTTCACTATTGTAGTATCTTCCACCACTTCTTTCATATATAAGAGGAAAAAAAAAGTTATATATTTAAAAAAAAACACACACACAAATTACTAAAAGAAGATTAATCTGCAATCATTTGGTAAATTGTTTTTTTTCTCCCCTAGTACAAACTCATGATTTTTGTAATTAGACATTTTGTTCTCTTATTTGTGTACTTAATATTTCATATATGTGTTGGTGCGAGAATAAATTATTGTTTTACCACATAGATTTAATCATCAATTCAACTATTTGCAACTTCTTTTCTCTTCATATATTTATTTTTGAAACCTTGCCTCTCTAGTTATTATATTAAATGATTTGTACAAAATAATTCTTAAAATTCTGCCACCGTTATCATCTGTTTGCATGTTTTTTCTCAAACGAAAAATAGTAGATAAATAAAAGTTTCATTCAACATCAAAACGTTTGGATGACGAGTAACTCCAATGCTTTATTTTGAATTAAATAAAATTTGAAAAAAAAAATAAAAAGTGAATAGAAAGTTTGTAGTAAATGTCATCAATATAATATAATATTTCTTTTATATATTTAAAAAATGACATAAAAAATATTTTTTTAAAATAATTTTATATAGAAATAATTTTAGAATATAAATTAGAGTTAAAATAAAATTTAACTTAAAATAAAAATTATTATTAACTTTTAATAAATAAAAAATTTATATTTAAAATAATAATATATCAAAATAAATTAATTTATAAAACATGGAAATTTAAATTAGTTTATTTTATTATAATTTATTTAATATCAATTATTTATTATTATTTAATCTATTTAATATTACTTTTTAATTATCTATTATTATTGCAACACAAAAGCAAAATAAAAAAAAACATCTATAATCAATTATATGGGCACATTGTTATTTATATTATTGCTCTCTCTTATTCTTTGAAGTCACTTGACTTTCCACTTTTTTCTCACCAGATTTGTATGGATTTTTTTTATTTCTATCTTTTCACATTTTTTCCTTTCAAATTAGTCCAAACAAACCACTATCACCCACTCAAATAGCTGTTTTTTTTCATCTTTGTAAATAGTAATATCACGATACAAAGAGAGTGCAAGAGATGGTCCACTAAAATATACTTGTCATGTTTGTTTGTTTGGACATTTGCAGAGCATAACCCAAGGTAATAACTGGTTACTTGCAAGGCCTCTATGTTATTCTAATTTATCTTCTTCTTGATTTCCAACAACATGTTAAGAAACAAAAACAACCTAAAAAGAAAAGGTTGACAGACAAAGGAAAACATGACACAGGTCAGTGGAAACTTCAATGCCAATAAACAAGTGACTTATTTAAGGGGTTGCCTTTTTCCACCACAACTTCAAATTTTAAATGATTATTACATTTGGGAGGGTGGGAAGCAAAAATCACAATTGGAAAGGTCAGAAATAAGAACCACAGAGAAAATAATGCCACAACAAAGGTTTTCTTCATGAAATTTTAATAAAAATTGCTCATTATTTTGTAAAGTGATTGATACGTATGTTTAAAAGTTCAAGATGTGATAGTCAATGTATGAATAGTAATAAGATTTTTTATTAGGTTGGCGGTTATTAGTTATTTATATTTTTGATAATATAAATCTATAATATCTATCTATTTACACAAATTGTACTATTTCTGTTTGGCATTTGTTATTGATAACAAAAACTATCAATTTTAAATACTTATGTGGTTGACATAAATTTTAAATAAGGCACAAACAATGAATATTTTTACTTTAGTCTCAAATAAATTTTGATATTTTTATGTCATTTTCCATGTTTCAATTTATTTTCACCAAAAAAATTAAAGTCTTACTTCACTATTTATCAAGGTCTGTCTACAATATTAACCAAGGTCATTAAAATAGACTGAAGTTTTGAGTTTTATTTGATGTATTATATATTTAGTTATTACATGTTTGACCATATTTTACTTACAATAAAAATAGTCAAACAAATAAAAGTTCTTTTAGATTCAATCATGGGTGCCAAGACAAGGGAAAAGATACACTTAATATTCCAGCAGTGTACCTAACTTCTTAGTCTGATTTGTGTGATTCCATCACTGTTAATCTTGGAATAAAACTGATCAAAACTAATTAATAGAAGTGCATTTAAACTATTTTTGCATATGGAAAAAGAGAAACAAACATAAAGCAGACTTAGATGCATTGATTAATAAAACAAGAAATAAATAAATAAACATAAGAAATCAGTACACTGAACACCTAAACAAGTTTCTAATCATGTTGGAATAATCCATAACCTTGTTTGTCATTAAAGTGTTGACTAATGTGCACCTTTATCCAGCTAATGAAATGGAAAATTTTTGGAGACAGACATCTTTACCCTATGACCAGACAAGAAGTTTTTGTTGGGATCTTATTTCCTAAAGAAATTACCTTAACATCACTTACCTTGAGAATTTATTGTTTCCATAAGTATGAGAGAATGAATGCAAGGCAAGCCTATACATACATACATATACACCCATAGTTTGCTTTCAATTTTAAGAAAGAAACTACGTTCAAATAAGGGTTATTGGCTCCCTTCAGATTTGTTTCTGTTTAGGGTTGTTTTTGCCCTTACATTAAGGCTCCAACACTTTAATACTAGTTGCTCATATTGGTTTAAATTTGTTACCATAGTGATTTTGGTTTGGAAGCCAAAATTATATGAATTTCATTTTAATAATGTGAGGGGGAAGAATTTGGGCATGATGATGAAGAGTAATTGTGCATTGAAGGAGGGTGGGTTGGAAGCAAAATTGATAAGAAGTAAGAAATGGTAATAATGAGAGGAATTAAGAAAAGGTTAGAGGGAAAGGCATGGCGCGTTTTTGATGATTTTAGTGGGTTTTGGCGGGTGAAGGGAAAAGAAGAGGAGGGAAGGGGCATTGTGGTAATTTTATGAGGGATGAGTTAGGGTTTTGGCATCCCATTTATAAAGGTCTGGTGTTTTAAGAATAGATCTGCTGCGGCTGGTGCGCGTGTGTCTGCGTTGCGAGCGTCGTCGTTTCGATTCGATTCCCTCTCTCACTCTCTTTTTCCCTCTCTCTTTCTCTCTCTCTCTCTCTCTCCCTTCCTCTCTCTCTTCACACTCACTCACTCACTCTGCTTCCTCTGCTTCTTCTTCTGCATGCTTCTTCCCTCGCTCTGATTCCGCCGAATCGAGAGGTGTTATCGGAATCTAACCGAATCTCAGATCTCGGAGATCAGAATGGTGGATCCAAGTGGAAAAGTGAGTGTTGTATAGTGGTTTAAGGGTTTGTGATTAGGGTTTGTTTGATTAATGGAGGTTGTTGTGCAGGGATCGGAGGGTGAGGACTCAAACCCTAACGCGCCTTCTTCGGGGAACAGTCCCAGCAGCAACAATGAGCAGAAGAAAACCTGCGCCGATTGCGGCACCACCAAGACCCCTCTATGGAGGGGCGGTCCGGCAGGGCCTAAGGTCAGTATACTACTCTACACTACACTACAATCTGCATTTCCCAGATCGCGCCACCTGGACCAACACTAACCGTTGATCTCACTTTTTTTTTTCAGTCTCTGTGCAACGCGTGCGGGATCAGAAGCAGGAAGAAAAAGAGAGCAATTCTGGGGATAAGCAAGGGGAGCAGCGAGGATGGGAGAAAGGGAAAGAGGAGCGGCGGCGCCGGGGGCGCCGCCATCGGTGGCGGCGCGTTGGGGAGGGAGGTTTTGTTGCATCGATCGCATTGGAAGAAGCTCGGGGAGGAAGAAAGAGCTGCGGTGCTTTTGATGTCGCTCTCCTATGGATCCGTTTATGCTTGAAGCAAAATAATCATTTTATTGATGTAGCAGAAGAAGAATTATTAAGGAGAAATCTAGATTTTGTTTTAGGATGTTCCCCTAACCTTTTCCGAATTGTATATGTTTTAGTTTTCTTCTCTATTGAGTGATTGAGTGTGTGGGTTGGTTGTCAACAGTTGTAAGAAATGAAATCATTCAAGTCCAATTTTGGTAATATAGTTAGCTCTCTATTTCTCAACCTTCTTCTGCCTTGTCTCAACATTTGTTTTCTTTCATCTTACTATATACCATGTATCAGTAGTTGTCGGTGCCGTGGAATGAAAACTGGACCAACAATTCAACTCGCCAATTCACTAAATTCGAATGTCTTAAACCAATGATTGGTGATCAAATGCCTAATTTATGATCTATGAATTGGTGAAGTGAAATTTTGGGTGCCCAACTTTTAAAGCGGGTCATTCAAATTATGTAATTGAAGCAATGATATTGGAAAAGTCGTTTAATTTGGTTTGTTGTTTATGGAAAAGGGTTGGAGGGTTGCAAATTTGGGGGAAAAAGGAAAGAAATTTGAAAGAGGAGGGAAGGTGAAATTCATAGTTCCCGCTAGTTTAATATCCTTTTTGGACAGAGAAGTACCTTTTAATCAATTTACCATTTGAGTATTATTATTGTTATTACAAGCCTGATAATTACCTCATTACAGTGTAACCGCCTTTCAATGAGTATTATTATTATTATTCTATTAAAATACTCAATCCAAATCACTATATTTGTAAATAAATTTGATTTCGTAAAATTTAATTTGCATCCCTGTTTAAGTGAAGTGAACACATGAATCTACTACAACCTTGTTTCTTCACATTTTTGGGTACAGAAAGTTTTCTCCTTTTTTAACTGTACACTGTAAAAACATAAAGAGAACCTTTTTATTTAAAATCATTTTTAGAAGTATATGCTCATATTTTAAGGTTTAGACTAAATTATATTGGTAGATGCATGCATATTATAACAAAAGAGTTAATATAATACTTTTCAAAGAAAAGTTTTTAAAAAAGATTGAAGTTTTAGTATAATTTAAGAAAATTTTAGTAGTTATGTTTAGGGGATTCACTGTGTCTTTGTCAGGTTGACTATCTGATTCAATGTGAACAACTAAATGCGTCTGTTTCAATGTTGAGCATATGGAGACACAAGTTAAATAAAGGTTGGAAAACAACTGCAAATATCGGGTGAGGTTTCTTTGACTTCATTTTGCGGCTCTCACATTGTAATCTTATTTCTCCTATTCCTTTTTTACTTTTTCACCTCCTCAAAAAAATTGTCACAATGATTTCGCCATTAGTTACGTGTAATTAAGATAATTAATCTAAAAATAAAAATAATTAAGATATTAGAAAATACCAACAATCGAATATTATCCCAAACAAACTTGAGATATGTTGATAACCGAGACCATCACTAATGCATTATAAACTAAATACTCACTTTTTTATGTTGTTAGTATTGTAATTCAAGCATTTTTACTAATTCCAATTTGCTTTGCTACTTTGACTACAATGGTGGGTTTTGAAAGACAAAAAGTTAGACCATAATTAATTGAATAGGCAATTATATTTAAGTTAAATACGTTTCATATGACAATTTGTACTAAATTGGCGACAACCTAATTGACAATCAGAGTACTGCTTAAAGTGTTGTCCTTTTTTAATTGAAGGAAAAGGACAATTTATATAATAAAACATTACTTTTATAAGTGTGCTTTTGACAAAAATCATTGCTGTGTTTTGGATTAGTTTTATGGTTAAAATAATCAAAGTAAAACCACAAATCTTTATTTATATTCTTTTTTATCACACTATCCTAATTTTGTGAAATAGAATTGACACTTGTGTTACACAAACACGTTATATTAGTTACCAAGACTGAATCCAGATCAAATAAAACCAAAAGTTCAACCCATAGCAGCATGTGAATCATCTATAAACATAGTAAGGAATTTATAGTAGTGGCTTGGATAAAATCAGACAATGAATAAAGATGAACCTTTTTCCACCATCATTTTATGAAGGTACAGTAAGCAATAATTGAATTTGGTTTTTGTATTCCTGTTGTCTATCCAGTATTTTCTCTATCTATTCAAACTTCTACTAATTTTATCTATGTTAATTTCTTCTCCACTTCTCTAATTACATTACTCATTTTATCACACTATTAGTTTTCTTCTTGGTATATCTTCCTTACGTGCAGAACTTATTGTATAATAACATAAACAAATACAGCTACTTGTGCAGGTTGCAGTTATTTGACCATTGCTATTATGTGATTCAGAAACATCGTACCAAACGTGGTGCTGTCATAACAGTTCATTATTGTTGGAAAATTTATGAGGTAGTCTTCAAGTTTTCTCAATGTGAGCTTATGTACTAGGCGACATGGCATATTCCTTTATTATTGCAACATAATGATTTCATCCAAATGAACACAATAATTGTCAAGATGCATCTTAATAATATGTCATCTATTTGTTGTGCTTAATAGCTACTTCAAATGTTGAATTGAAACACAGATTAATATAGTGAAATCAACAAGATCACCATCATCTTTCACCTTTAGCAATTATTTGATTTTTGTCTTTCAACTTTACATGGAGTGAATTAGGTTATTAGTTGTTATTACTAATTGCATGATTTTGGTTAAACCATATCCAATTGTATATTATAATCGTGTTGATTTGGTTACTATCGGTTAATTTTTATTAAATATTTAAAAAGTTTTTTGATGTGACACCATGAGAAAAGTCATGATGGATGATGACCCATGTTAATTAACTAAATCACTTAAAAATTTAATGAAAAACTAAAAAAAAAACTAAAATTATACATTGCAGTATCCGATCAAGACAAAATATATTTTTACATCTATAACTTAGACTATCAAGATATATTTTCTACTTTTCACTGATTTTATTTTTATTTTATTTCATTTGTGGTGAAATGCTAAAAGGCCATTTACTTTATTTTGGGCTACTTTTCTCTTATGTATTAATTTTTTTTTTTAATTTGTAAAATTCCACTCCATTTCTTTATTTGTAAATTTTAAGATAGTATTTCTAATATATTAAATCATATAAATGTTTCATTAATATAAAGTGGTTATCTATAATACTTAACAATGTGTAAAGTGTTTAGTTTGCTAATAACTCTTCGTTTTTTTTTAATAACGAAAAACTCTGTCTTATTTAGAATCGAATGGCAAATATTTGATTAAAGAATCTAAATATCTAATCACTTATAATAAATACTTTTAATTTTATTACTCATACATGTTAGAGGCGTGTTTAAACTCATATAATTTTTACATTGGAAATGAGAATATAAGAATGATAATAGAATAAAAGTAAAATGGTAATAGTGCTTATCAGTGTTTTAAATTTAAATGTTTTTGATGTGATATTTGACTATAGTTAAATAAATAAAAAAATGAACTTAACTCAACAATGTCATATATTTGTGTTGCATTTCAAAATCTATTTACAGACGTTGTTATGATAGAATGATAAAAATTGGAAGACATAAATAACATAATTAACTAGAGTAAAATAGAAATGACAATTATTTTAAATTGTGCTAATTTGTTATATTTTAAAAACAAGAAAAAATAAAACTTGTTATATTTAAAATTTCTTTAAGATAATTAATTTGTTACATTTTAACATGACAATTATGTTTAAAATATAACGTAATTAATTTTTTATATTTAAATTGTGCTAATTTGTTATATTTTTCTCGTACTAATTTGTTTAAGATGAAAGTAGAATAAAGTGTGCAATTTTTTTTTCCAAAAGAAAACCTTCCGCTGACTTTTTATTGAAGTTATTTTTCCCTTTTGTTTTTGTAAAAGGAAATCTTTAAATTTTTAAGGATTTATTTTCTAAATATATTTACTTCAGCTACTCCTAGGAATTTATAAAAAAAATGAAGTTAAACGCTATAATTCTAAAATGCTATAGACATTCAAGAAAGTTGCCTGCTCCATTATATTGAAAATTATTTATACAATCACTCCTTAAATACACTTGTAAGTCATTAGGGGTTAACAAAATTACTTTAATGTGCGTCATTATGGTTTTTATTTTTTAATAGATTTAATAATTTTCGATTTTTATGCTTGGAATACATTTAAATTGGAGTTTTTTTGTTAAGTTTTCTTAATCATTCTACAACTTTAGGATTGATTATTATGATTTCCCCCCAGAATAATACTTAAAAGAAAAAAAAAAATCTCGAGTCCAACATTATTTTATTTTTTCAAATGGACCTATTTACTGTAGCAGCAGAATTCTTAACTGGTTTTTTTGATCTACAGAAACCCTTTCAGAATTTTTAAAGGAATTTTTGAACATACTTAATAATACATTGGAAAGGTAAGATTATTGTTAATGACGATTAAAAATATATTTTATGTTATAAATTTGGTAATAAAAATTGAAAAAGATTAATAATAACTTCAAGTTTAAAATAATTTTGAAATAAGAAATATTTATAAATGTATAAGTTTTTTCTTTAATATAAATTTAATAATTTTAATTTATATTTTAACTCATTTTATATTTTTAATGTATTTTTTTAAATTACTTTAAAGACGCGTATGATCAATAATAATAATAATAATAATAATAATAATAATAATAATAATAATGTTTTCTTCTCATTCAATTTATTTACAAACCATTATAATAGTAACAAGTTTTACTTTTAATTATATTACAAAACCAAAATTAATTTTTATTTTGTTCCTTATCTGAAGCTCATCAAAATTTAATCTTAGTATTTTTACTTAATTATTTTAAATTACCTTTCTAAATAATAATTTTAATCCTTAACATAAATTTAACAATTCTACTTTATATTTAAACTCATTTCATGTTTTTTAAATCTTTTAAAAAATCTGTGATCAGTAATAATAGTAACAATAATGATAATAATATTTGAAAATTTTACATTTTTCTTCTGTCTTTCATTGTTTTTTCTACAATAGTAATAACAAATTTTATTACAAAATCAATATTACAAAACGAAAATTTATTCAGCTTTAAATTATTTTTTTTAGATTGTTCCTTTTCTCAAATAATTAAAATTAATCTCAATATTTTTAATTAATTACTTTTATCTAATTTTTTAATTCTTTCTCTCCTTCTTCCAATAAAATTAAAAAAAAAAAATCAGAAAATTCCTTTGAAACTTGATCCCTGATAGCCGAATTTCTAAAGGGTTTCTAGCATCGGAATCAAAAATTTAGTTAAGAATTCAGTTCTTCGGATACCGAATTTTCAACTGCTACAGTAAACAGGTCTATTGGAGGAAATAATGTTCAACCCGATCCTTTCGAGAATTTTTTTTGAAGTATTGCTCAGGAAAAAAAATGATTTTTATTGTACACTTATTGACGATGTGGTTAATGTGAGTTGGGATTAATAATTTGATCTTTATGTAACTTTTATTCAAGGCACAAGCAAATTAATTTAGGCACAAGCAAATGCACATCTTAGTTCCTGTATTAATGCAAAAGAGTTCCAATGGTTGTATTTTTTACATGCTGTAAATTGGAGACTCAGTATCATTAGGAGAGTGAAAGTTATAGAGTCAGTATCCATCAATGATTGAAAATAATGAGCAACTTTTGAAATATACGTATTCAAAGAAATTATTCAAAAGGTATATAAATATGTAGCTTTCATGGTTAAAAACGTTTGGAGAATACACACAAAAGAAATAGCTGTAGCAGAAGCAAAACATCTACAAACAAATTAAAAACTGAAGAGAGAGAGTGGATATGGATGCCAGTTGCAGTGGGAGGAGCAGGGCCCATTCACCACCATTATACCACCTTTGTGACTTACAGCTAATTCCTCCCCACACATTTTTGTCCTTAACTTTCTTTTTTCTTTAAATCAAATAAACATATTATTACTATTTTCTCACCATCCCACACTATTCCATTTCCCTCAAAATTAACACACTGTCTCTCTTCATAATCAAATTGCAAAACTCACCTCAAAATGACACAAAACACTGTTTTCAAACTTACCATTTTGTTTGCCTATTTATTACAGTGTTAACAAACTAATCTTATTTAGTTTAAATCTCGTTTTTTTAATCAAAGAAAATATTTTTTTTATGCACTGTGTGTGTACGCTTTGAAGAACAAGCCTTCTGAACCTAAAGAATATTAAAGGCTGACCAAAGTTCTGGTCAACGAGTCCAAAATGCTGGTTTGGCCCACGAGTCCATGGTGATATTCCAGAACAATCCTGATACTATCCATATACATGCTAGTGTTGAGGGATTTGTACAATAGTATTGCACCATGCCTTCAATTATTCTAAATTGGCGAATTAGGTAGGAAGCATTTATTAAAACTTAGGGCGTTGGTAAACAAGACAAGAAGAACAAGTTTGTTGATGTTTTGTGAATGAGAACGTTAAACTAGGGTTTAGTTTTTGGTGAAGTGAAAGAGACATCATTAAGACGCTCCTTGGTGTGACGTTGGTGGCGACAAACAATTCAATCAACTCCATACCTCAAATCATCAAACTCTCTTCCACCTCAATCCATCACTATCATCTTCATCACTATGAACCCATCAACAAATTCTAAATTAAGCATCAAATACTCTACTAAATTATTATTAGCATTACTTGTATTGAACGTGAATAATTTTAATTTATTTCAATTTGATAAGAGTCACTAGTAGTAATACATAAAAGTTGTGAAGAAATTGCAGATCAATCTACACTGGCACTAGAAATCCAGAGAGAAAAAACATAAACAGTAAGAGGATGCGCGCGCGCGCGTGCGGTATTCAACTTCACACGTGTGGGTTCTGTAGGTGTGTACAGGGCAGAAAGGGAAATGCACCACCGCTTCCATCTCTCACTCTCATTTCCCTCAGAATCTCTAGATCTGCAAATCGGCGCCGTTATTTCCACTCTTTCCCTTCTTTTCTTGTTTCTTGCATTTACCATCAAAGCAAGAACACCAGAAAGGACGAGAAAGTAATTGCACAGAGAACAAAAGACCCCGTCGAGGGCGCAGGCGCGGCGGAGCCCGCCGCCGGCGGGCTGTAGTAGTAGAACGGAAAATACGGCACAATCGGGTTCGGCGGCGGCGGTCTGGGGTAGTTTCCGTTGCTGGGTGGAGGGTAGTAGTAGATTCCTCCGCCACCTCCGCCTCCACCGCCGCCGGTGTATGCTGGTGGAGGTGGTGAGTAGTAAGTGTATTGAGAGGGTGGAGATGGGGAGTAATAGTAGGAACCTCCGCCACCGCCCCCGGAGGAAGGAGGAGACGGCGGTGGAGGGCAGTTTTGGGTGGCAGGAGGCGGCGGGGAGGGCGGCGGCGGCGAGGGAACTTGGTTGCAAGGGTTTTGACAAGAGGAACACATTGTGCACTGGATCTGCGCATGTGACGTGGCTTTTAGGGAGTGTTGAGGATCCGCATCTTCTCCCATTGCCACACTAACAAGAACCAACAACGTTAAACACAAAAACCTCATCTTTCACAAACTACTACTACAACACTACCTAGGATGAGGAAGTTAAGAAAGCAAGGTGAAGGGAGTGAAGTGTTGGAATAGAAAGTTGGGCAGTGTGGAGTAAGACTAGGAAATAGGAACTCTAGTCTCTTATATTTTAAGCTACCATCCTACACTTTTTATTAACTCCACCAACTTTATACTATAATATACATTTTTTTTCCTTGTGTGCTAATGAATGGTTGTTGGTTAACGGACACCAGATTAAAAGTAAAGTCTAATGAGTTACTGTGAAAGATGAGGTCGACACGTTTTGGTTTCACACGTACCTTGGCCAGACATGTTTCAATTCAACACTTGCACTGTTCGAGCTGTGTTATGTTATGTTACGATAAACAACAAAAATACAGTAATTAGGTTACTTTGAATAAAAATAGCTAGTTTTGGGACACTCCAGAAGAGCCTGCTTCTAGGGTTTTGTTATTTATGTGTTTGAATTTAGGTAGATAACAAAACGAATGTGTTTGTGTTTTATGTTGATAATAGGTAGAGTTTGTGTTAGTGCATGAGGGTTGATGATTGATGGTTGAAATAAGATTTGGGTGATGATTCCTTTTTGCAGTTGAAAGTGATGACGAGGCAGCTCAAGGAAGAGACGCAAACCAGACGCAACATCCACGTGGGGCTGCTAACGTTACTAACTCATCACACCATTATAATTTATCTACACTATTTTTTTAATTATTTTTTAATAATTAATTGCAAGAGATTGTTTTATTGATAATTTGTGTTATCTAGTTCTATTTACTAATTCTAATATTAATTTTTCTTTTGAGTTATATTATTTACATAACATATTTCCATAATGAATTTTAAATATGATTTTTTTTTTTAATTTTCCATTGCATGATCTTTCCCAGGTCTTTCTATTTCCGTTATAATTGGATGCATTCCTTTTATATAATTTTGCTGTAGAAACAAACATTTAGAATTGGTAGTGTTGTACTTGTCCTAATTTCCACAATTCTAACGTATGTTTTTTCACGAAAAATAAATGAAACTTTTCCTTCTTTGACAAACTCATCAGATGGCCGAATTTCTAACAGAACGGCATTAAATAATATAGAGGAGCAAGTACTGCGAAGAAAAGCTATTCAAACGAAGCAACTAACACCATTAATAAAAATACTATACAAGCTTTGCCCCCTTTCTCTTCTCATGTTCTCACGTTCTCTCTTTTTTGGTAAATTGACACGAGTTCGTAACGGTTAAGTCCTTGTGGAAAACTAAAAAAAATAAAAAATATGTATTTGTGTTTTTTCTCAGCCAATTAATATAGTGGTTAGGTTTGAACCAACAACATCAAATATGTGAGAAAAGACTCGTCAGGACACAGGGAACTAAACAAAGAAGCATAACTCATTTATGATGGACAGTGAAACCTTTTTCAAATAAGTTGTAAACATGACTCATATTTCTTCTCAAATTCATGTATTTCTTAGGGAGGCTTCAGCTAAACTTAGCTCATTATGTGAATAACGATCTAAATAAGAGTCATTAATACGATACTCGTGATTGTTAAAAATAACTATAAGTCTAAATTTATTGAATTTTGGATATTCAAGATTATGTGAACCCTTATGCGAGTTTAGAAATTTCATTATTGTAAGATCTTTCTGATATATTCCTTCTTAAAACCCAAAACAAATAGAGAACGAATTATATTTTCACTGCATAACATGGTAGTTTTTAAAACATGATAACATCGCCTTTCAAATATGGTTCTTTTCACAAAATACGTTCCTTTTTCTTGAAAAAGAAAAAGAAAAATTATCCCGACCTTTTATCATTATATTATATTATATTATTATTATTATAATAATCATTATTACTGTTATTATTTTAGTTAGATTTGTTATAATATTATTATTATCTCTTAGAAAATAATCATTATATTATTATTATTATCAATATTTTAATTTAATTTGTATAAATTTAATTATAATTATTATTTCAATAATTATTATTATCATTTAAATTAAATTTATATAAATTTAATTAAAACTATTCTTATTATTATTTAAATTTAATTCATATGAATTTAATTAAAATTATTCTTATCATTATTATCATTTTGTTTTAATTTAAAATAAATTTTTATGTATTAATTTTTTTTTACGGTTTTGTTAATTATTATTATTATTAATTTTTTTGTTAATTATTAAATATAACTAACATAGTATCAAATAATTAAAAATAACTTTGTACCACAACATAACTTATTTATCATGAATTTAAATATAATTTATACATTAAATAGTATTTGTTTATTATGAATTGTAATTATAGCGTAATTTATACATTCAAAATTATTTATTATTATAAATTTTAGTTATATGAAATAAATATTTAAAATCCATCTTCAAATTCAAACATTATTTATAAGAAAAGTAAAAATACCTCTTCATCTTTTTCGTCTTCTTAATTGCACCCTTTCTTCACATTCCAGAATGCAATTTTTAAGTATTCTGAATTGCACAGTAAAAAAGTTTGAAAGGATATTTTTGTATTTGGAAAGTATGGAGTGAAGAAGAAAAGCATGGAAGTGCAGAAAGTAGCCCACAGCATAAAAGGTCTGTTCCATTGATAGAACACCATCAACATGCTCCTGGACTCAACTGTTCATAATGAGGAGCTGGGCTATTTGTGTGACATTGGGCCCAATTTGGGCTCCCTCAGTGTCCCATCAACAAAAACTATGGGCTTCCAAAGGTGCCACCTCTACCTAAGATTATTTTCGACCAAAACTTGGCATGTAAGTGTTACAGTAACAAATTAACATTTAAAATTGAAAACAGAAATAATGGTTAATGCTGAGTGAAAGTGGTAATACTAATATATGAACATATCACATATTCTTTATTTAAGCAACCCATTTAATTTGAAATAATTCAATTATTTTTCACTTCTAATAGAAGCTTATAAATATCTTTTCTTTCCACCTATAACTAATTATAGGAAAAATATGAATGTGTTTGGGTGAAAGAGTGACACAGACGTGGCCGCAACTCAAGCCGCGGATATTAACTTTTGAAGAATAGTCGTAAGGTTTGGCCCAATCACGTTATCCCACATTGTCCAAAACACAAACACAAATCAAAGTCAAATCAAATCAAACCAAAATTCATATTAAAAAACTTCCACTCTTCATATATGTGTCACAAACACACCACAAACCCAACAGCAACAACCAATAGGTCAACACTTAAAAAGCTCTCTTTTCATTGGGGATCTACCAATTCAAATTAAAGCAAGCAATAGAGCTGTTAAAGTGAACGTTTGAGCCTCAAACTTTTACAATTTTCTATTTTTTTTTTCTACTAAAGTAACCACACACTCTTTTTTTCCATTTGCGTAATAAAACAATAAACTTTTATAGGTTATGATAATGGAAAGACACGCAACGCGATCGATCGAAAGTTTTCAAACGGAACATGCTCCGCTCTGTCCTTTGTATTAATAAACGAAACACGGCACAAAGAAAGACATAAAAAACAAAATTAAAATCGAAACACGTTCAAATGCCATTAACTGATTACAGCTTCTTGTAAGCGCGTTTCTTTCAGCACTCACTTTCTCTCTCATAAAAAAGACCAAACAAAGCCACTTAATATCGATGCGTCGCGTTTCTCTCTCTTAGTTCAAATTTCGAATTCCAAAGCTCAAACCCAACCAAGAATGCTCCTCCCAATCCCCTGGTGCTACCTCAGCACCATCGCCTCGTTAACATTCCTCCTTTCAACGTCGTCGTTTTCCGACGCCCAATCCTGTAACGGCATCCTCGTCTCTTACGCCTACACCGGCGGCGTGCGCCTGCCGCCGAATGTCTCTAACGCGGCGGAGCAGCCCTACCGGTTCGAGTCCACTTTGACGGTGCTCAACAACGGCCTCGATGAGCTCAAGTCGTGGAAGGTCTTTGTGGGGTTCGACCACGACGAGTTACTGGTCTCTGCGTCCAATGCGGTGCTCGCCGATGGCACTACATTCCCCGCCTCCGTCGGAAATGGCACTGTTTTCGCTGGCTACCCCATGACCGATCTCAAGACCGCCGTGGCCACTGCCGGAGACTTGACCCAGATGCGGGTTCAGATCGACCTCGTCGGCACCGTGTTCGGGGTGGCGCCGCCCAGTGTTCCGATGCCGAAATCGATCAACCTCGCCAATGATGGATTCCTCTGTCGTAAATCCACCTCCCAAGGTAGCGTGATTGTCCTTGATCTGTGGTTGTAGCTTAGGTGCTTGTGAAAATGTTGTTTAGAAAAAATAGTTGAATTTGAGGTTAGGTTATTGGATTACTTTTGTTTGATCTGTGAAATATTAATCGTGTTTAGTGAAATGCGGTGATTAATGAAATGGGGTGGGGTTACTTTTTGGTTTTTCAGGGAAGAATGCTAGTAGTGTGTGCTGCACGAGAGATCCCAAGTTCAAAACTAACATTACCACGGATGAAGAGTTTCTGCCACGTCAGAATGGTGATCTTAGCATTATGTATGACGTGATAAGAACTTACGATTCTAATTACTGGGCTGAGGTTACTATTGCAAACCATAACCCACTTGGGAGGCTTGACAACTGGAGGTTGAGCTGGGACTGGATGAATGATGAGTTTATATATTCAATGAAAGGGGCTTATCCTTCTGTTGTGGATGCTTCTGAATGTCTGTTCGGTAAGCAAGGTACATTCTACAAGGATCTTGACTTTGCCAGTGTTTTGAATTGTGAGAGAAGGCCAACCATAATTGATCTCCCTCCCACCAAGTTCAATGATTCTGATCTTGGGAAGATTCCCTTTTGCTGCCGGAATGGTACTATTTTGCCGCCCTCCATGGACCCTAGCATGTCAGCTTCAAGATTCCAAATGCAGGTTTTCAAGATGCCACCAGCGCTTAACCGATCCCAACTTTCACCACCGCAGAACTGGAAGATAAGTGGTACACTCAACCCTGACTATAAATGTGGCCCTCCTGTAAGAGTGAGTCCTACCGAAAACCCTGATCCTTCTGGCTTACCGTCGAACAAAACTGTGATGGCCAGTTGGCAGGTTGTGTGCAACATTACAACAGCCAAGGGAACATCAAACAAATGCTGTGTTTCATTTTCAGCCTACTACAATGATTCAGTTATTCCTTGCAAAACATGTGCTTGTGGATGCCCCCAGAATACGCAGAGAACATGTAGTACTACTGCTCCAGCTATGTTGCTTCCTCCAGAGGCACTTCTTGTTCCTTTTGAAAACCGAACCGCCAAGGCCGTTGCTTGGGCAAGCCTGAAACATCTTCGAGCGCCAAACCCGATGCCCTGTAGTGATAACTGTGGCGTGAGCATCAACTGGCATTTGTTCACAGATTACAATAAAGGATGGAGTGCAAGGGTGACACTTTTTAACTGGGGTGAGATCAATTTTGCAGACTGGTTTGCTGCAGTACAAATGGACAAAGCAGCTGCAGGGTTTGAGAAAATGTACTCTTTCAATGCAACTCTTCTAGATGGCGTAAACAACACAATTATTATGCAAGGTTTGCCAGGATTGAACTACCTTGTAGCGGAAGCGAATGGAGCTGACCCTCTGAGAGATCCTAGGGTGCCTGGTAAACAACAGTCTGTGATCTCTTTCACAAAGAAACTTACTCCTGGAATCAATATGGCTCGTGGAGATGGTTTTCCCACTAAAGTCTTTTTCAATGGAGAGGAATGCTCTCTTCCTTCCGTGTATCCAACTAGTGGTGGTTCTTGGGCTGGTTTTTCATTGGGTACTTCAATGCTTCTATCACTGTTGTCGTTCCTCTTGATGCGATGATAGTGGCTATGTTTGATTTAGGCTCTGGCCTGCCGTGTCCGGAGACAGGATTTGATTCATATATTTTGACCTCACCACAGAAACTCGGTGGACTTAGTCGTGCTCCTGTAACATTGTGTCTGGTTGCTGTGACTGTCATTGTTAAATTCATATGTGATTCTTTCGAGCATGTTATAGTACAGAGGATTGTAGATTTGTGTTAGATGATAGAAATATATTCCTTTTTCTATTAAAAAGTTTATTTTTCTCCTTTGATTGTTTTTTTTTTTGTTTGCGTTTAATCTGAGTAATTCTCTCCTAGTGGGTGGTTATCGCAGAAAGAGTTCGTAATAGATGGTTGATGTATATATGTAAATAATTTTTCCTTGTCTTGGTCTGTGATGGAAATATCGATCTCATTCATGAGTGTTTTCATTCTACGATTTAAAAATCACGCAGGCATGCCTTAAATCGGAAGCAAAACAGAGTTTTAAATAATTGGAAGAAGCTTTTTCTTTATACTTGCAATAAATCAATAACAAATTTAATCTTCATATCATAAAATAATAAACACAAAGGTCTAAGTATTGAATATGAAGTGAACTTTTTTAAGTTATAAATATCTAACAAATCGATCTTTATATATAATAATATACAAGTATAAAAAAAAGTAAATAATATTATAGCAAATTATAAGACTTTATATTCGTTATGTCTAGTAAAACTGGTGAGAATACCAAAACTTGTAGAGTTCAAGTAGAATCCAAAACTTATTTTTCTGGTATCCAATATCTTTCTAATTATTGAATATTTAAATTTATTCAACCAATAATAAGAAGACTTTCTAATTATTGAATATTTAAATTTATTCAACCAATAATAAGAAGAAAGAATATCCCTTAAATAGAACACAGATGAAAAAAACGACACTTAAATACTTTGAATCAGAATAAAATAAATGTGAGATCATGCGATAGTATCATAATTCTACCACCAACAGTGAATTCGGCTAACCCTGTTACCGTCCTTGCAAAGACTGAGGTAGATGGCATCGGGTTTTAAAAAAATGAATTTAAAATTTTAATATTATACTTTTATTGGCTAGGTTTTTATCGAGATTTGATAAATTTGTGGTAACTCATTACATTTTTATTATAATTTTAACTTTATGCATAATTTTAAATAAATTATATATTAAGTAACTGATTATATTCAATTTCAAACAACATATAAAAATAATAAATTCGAAAAAATTAAATTAAAAGTTAAAAATTATATTATATTTTTAGTCAAATATTTACTTTTAATTTTATCAATTAATTATTTTATAGTTTAAATAATCTATTTATTAAAATAATTAACTTATATATTTTTAAAATTGTATAAATAAAAATAAAATATTATACAATTAGAAACAATGGGATAATATTTATGAGCCATAAAAGCGAAAATTTCCCACAGAAGTCTGTTAAGTTAATACTGGTGGGTTCAAATTTTTTCTCATTCTAACTTAGATAATCTCATCTTATTATTAATTCAACCAACCCAATGTAATGTAAATGAAAATGTGAGTCCAAACTAATAACTCAAATGTAAGTGCACATAAGAATTGATATTTTATTTTTTTAATCTTTAAATGATATAATATTTATTTTAATTAAACATTTACCAAGTTTAGTTTATTATAGTTTAGCTAATTTTGGAATTCTTAATAGGTAAGATTTCTACTTGATTTAAAATATCACTTTTTAGTTTATAATTTTTGGAAATAGGTTTAGCGTCCTATGATTTAGATTTGGTTGATTTTTTTTCCTAAAAGTGTTGTTTGATACTGTTTAGGTTCAGTTTATATATATATAAATTTAGTTTGGTCTCTTGTATGCTTATATATATTTTTTAATGATTTTTACATAAGATAGAGATATGAATGATGAATTTCTTATGCATCCTACTTCAAATGTCAGTATTTCGTTGTAATTCCTATTATGTAAGTTTCGACAAAAGTAATTAAATTTAGTTAATTATAAACATATAAACATATAATATAACATTAAAAATATATTAATTATCATCCCTTCTTCTAAGATTTGATATAATTAAATGGTAAATCGCTAATATAGTTCTGTTCTTGAAAAGAGAAGGAATCAAAATAAAATAAAAAAATTATTTTGTTTTACAAGGAAAAACGATTTAAAAAAAAGAGTATATAATGACAGTAATGAGTTTCAAACTTAAGAACTCATACTAACTATCCAAACACTCACTATTACGTAAAATGACAAACTCCTCGAATGAAAAAAAAAATAAATAAGATGCTTAATCATAAATTATAAAACGATGTTCTCATTAATTTAATGTCTAATAATACTTTTAAAACTATAGCTCTCTTTGGGATTGAAATTTCTCATCAGTGATTTCTTATTGTATAAAGGTGTATTTTGTCATGAATAGAATTGAAAAAAGAAGAAAAGTAGAACAAAGGAAACAAAGTAGAAAATGAAAGGATAAATAAAACCAATATTTTTTTGTTATGTGTAGCGGTGAAAACAAACTTCAAACTTAAGACTCTTGCAAACTAATCCCCACCGGTCACACATTAGACTTTTTAATTTTTTGGCTAAAAAGTAAAAATAAAGATTTTTTTTTTGTAAAATAACATAAATAACTTAAAATTTAAAATAGATGCAAAATAAATAAAGATATTTTGTCTTAGACGCTTAAATCTACAAAAATGGTAAATCTTCTTTTCTTTCTAACTTGAAAGGAAACGCTTTTTTTGAAAGTAGGACCGCATACATGTTTCTTTCTTTTGTACTTAAATGTAAAACAAACGAGAGATTTCAAAATTGGATATTATCTTTCTTCTGAGAATTGTTCCTCTTGTTTTCAGCTATTCCAAACAAAGGCTAAAAGATTATGTTCTAAAATTGATTTTAAACTATTGATTTTGTTAGAAATTTATTGTAAATTTGATTTCAATAATGGAAAATTACTATCTTGATCAATATGTTGTAATTATAGTTTATAGTGGCTTAGTGATAAGAAAGCCTAAGCAATAAGCACAGCTGTTTAAAAGCTCTTTACAGAGTTCTTTGCAACATCAGTGGCTCAAGTATGAGAAAAAAAAACCTGGAAACGACAACTTGGTAGGAACAGAAGAGAGAAAACCTAAACAGTTTACGATGCTTTAGTTGAAATTTATCTGCATTTGTTTATTTGTTATGGATATGGATGTTTAGTCATTAAAATGGATGTTTTTTTTTCCATGTTCAACCCTAATAATTAAGATAGGATAATGGGCAACATAATTTTAGAAATCATTGCCTAACAACTTAATCTTAACTTGCATCATACGACTAAAGTCATGTGATTTTTCGTTTTTTTTTATCGGCGACTTTTTCTTTCTTTCTTATAATTATAAGCTGAATAAAATTTCTTTAATTTTTGAAGGATGTGATTTTTATGTGTGCTCTTAATGACAAGAATTTGGGATTAATGTAATTTTAAATATCTTAGTTAAATTATATTTGAACATTCGTGCATATGCATTATGTGTTTGTTTTAACCTAACATAAATAAAATTATTTGATGATTCTTCTATATTTTGAATGTTTTGGCTAGACTGATTTTGTATTCTTAATATGTTATTACATAAATATGTTGTATTGGTATAATTTAATTTGTTATATATCGATTATTATGTTAAAGAATATCCTCGTTCTTTTAAAAACATTATGTATTTTTTGAAACTATTGATAAATGATAGGTTTATTTTAAGATTTGATGAAATCAAGATGATAGTTTGATAGTTAGTAAGAATTATGAAACTTAGTATTTTGAAAAAGTTTCGCTCAAGTCCTACGGTTTTGTTAACGAAATTTGAAAATAAATTTATCCCCAAAAGATTATGGATGCTCAAGTGAATAAGAGTTTAAAAGAATTATAAATCAATATAAATACAAGAGTGAATAAGAGAATTGAGTATGAGATTGATGTATATTTATAGACTATTTGAGTTTGGAGGAGGAAAAAAAAAAAGAGTTAATATATGATTTGATAAAAGAGTACCAATTTTTGTTGCTTTTGTTCCCACAAAATAAAGTAAAAAAACTTTATCCATATTAAGAATGATCCATAAGCCCTCAGATGCAAGAAATATTCATTTAAACCAATTAGAAACAATATGACGTATTGAGATTGGTGGTAATCCACCCATTATGCTCCTCTCATAATGCTTTGACTTTTGTGAAGTACTCTGTGATGTTCAAAGATTCTTGTTTCTAGGTCACAAGATCTCCTCCTAGCTTCTTTTACTACTATTGCATTTGCAAATCTCTTCAAACTGTTGAGCCACGAAATGAACTTTTTGAGTAAAAGCACGTTCAGGAATTTTTCTTGCCGCCAAGTGTCATTTCAATGGTGTGACTCCAGCAATTGCAATTGTCGCCCGTTAAAGGATGTGAAACAGTGGAAGAACATCATCGTATGGATGAAGGAAGAAAAACTTTGCATATTCGTCCTTCGGCATCAAATCAAATTGTGTTGAATAAGGGAGTATGCAAAGAAGAGAAAACATGAAAAAATAAGCACAAGATGGTTAGGAAGAAGACAATAAAAAACCATGATTCATGATTTTTTTTCTGATACCATATTAACCATGTAAAAAAATTGTATTTTCTTGAAAAGAGAAAAATACAATCATATATATATATATATATATATATAACAAACTACTAAGAGTGTGATAAATGAACTAAGGACAGGTAATACAAGATAAAAGGGTTATTAGTTAATAACTTTATCCCTTCAAATAGAGATATTTAACAAATAAGATTAAGATATAAATTAAAAGCATCAAGTGTTTTACTTAAACATATTACACTATAAGAGACAACTAACCCTTTTAAATTTGAAACGAAAAAACCATTTGTAAAGGTAATTTCACTGTTAAGAGTGACAATGATTAAAAGATTCAATAAATTCTTCTTTTTCTGAAAGAATAGGCAACATTCGTTCTATCGCAGTTTGGGTAAAACAAATGGAGAGGATATATGTAAATAAAAACTAAATAATAAATGTGATTAAAAGGAAAATTAGAGATAGAAAACAATATAAAATAACAATTTATAAGCTTACAATTATTTTTTAAAATTTAATTAGAGACAGGTATGACAATTAAATTTAGACTTAGATGTATTTAAATTCTGAACTCGTATTTACGTATACTACCTGAGATGAATTTATTTTTTTTAAAATATATAAAACAGAAGTGGTGCTTTCAATTTTTGTAAAATTTTTGAAATATGAAAAGTCAGTTCGCGAGCGATTTTTTTTTAAGTTGGAGTATCATGTAGAACCAAAGTTCCTTCTTATCACAAACTTATATTACCAATAAAAACAACTGGTGCTACAGAATTTGGAATTTCATGAATCTGTTTTATTATTTAGACACTACCCAGTAGTATGCTTATATTTTAATTGTTCTTATAATTAAAAAATGTTTTCTTTCAACATTTAACTTTTCTTTCCCTACATTTCCTATCTACATGCATTCTTATAATTAAGTTGTCTTCGGAAAGCTACAAAATGCCATTTACAGATTCTCTAACATAGTTCAGAGATTCCTATAAACGCGTCAAGTACGCTTAGCAATGCATATTGCAAAGTTATAGAGTGGTAGCCATACAATCTCACAAGTACCTGACCTGGTTCATGTACAAAGAATGCATGACATAATGAACATTAAAAGCACAGAAGTATCGCAGTACAGAAGCAACCAGAAAAGAATGGCCAGACCAAAATGTCTAGAGCAGCCAAATGCAATATTTACATGCTTACGGAAGTCGTTACTTACTTTGAATGACATAAATTACAAAAGAAACAGAAGAAAAAAAATTTCATAATTTGTTATTTGAAGTTAGAAATGATCCTACGACAACTTTGCAGATGTATCAAAACCTTGCTTCTGCAATTCTGCCCTAAGCCAACATACCTTCAAGAACACCCTAAAATTAGAAGCTTGCTAGCAACTTTGCTATCAATAGCAGTCAAAATTGCACGTGCCTTGTGCATAAATATATTATATGCAGTTGATGTTTGTAGCTGATTCATCTTGACCATCCAGACTAAACCATTACAATACACTACTACTTCCAGAAGTCTGAATATTTGACATCAACCAAATCCTGTTTGTTGAACAATTTAGACTCTGTTCCAAAATTGCTAACTGCAGGATGATAACGTGCTTGTGTAACATAAACTATTTACACTGACAACTGCAATCGGAAAGAACTGGCCAGGGTTTGTTCTAGACAGGGATGTTGTCCAGAGAATAAGCATCAAATTCAAAATCACTCTCAGCTGGTCCCATGCCTTCTTGCTGCCAACATTAGAAACACATGAGAAAACTGATTTGCTCATAACGGAAAGTTACATGCAAGCATATCTAATTATTCCAGGTCCAAAGAAAGGGATGAAGGGCAAACCTGCTTTAGAAGTGCACTCATCAGATCCTCCTGCCCATAATGGTCAGGGAAGAGGTTAGTCTGGGAGCTTGCATCGGGAATTCTTTCAGCCTTAACCCTTATTGAATTGTCAACAAGAAGCGGATGGAGGTGTTGAACAGCATTTTGGAGGTTATTATGTTCCGAGCCCTCTCCCACCGGGAACATAGCTTTTCCAATTAAAGTACCATCCCTGCTTTGGCCGGTTTGCTGGGTAGAAGAAAAGCCTTGATGCACCAAAACTGATGGTGAGACATCAATGTTACCTTGTAAAGGATTTCCATGATGGGAGGCACTGTATGTCAGGCCTGGGTTTGTTATCTCCCAATCATGGGACTTCTGATGGTGCAATTCATTAAAAATATCATAACTTGGGAATCCACCAGATGCTTTAATTCCAGATGTAACTTCCTCTTGAAATGAGCCTTTCGTTGTTATACTGGATATACCAGGAGTGCTTCCGAGAGGTAAATTATTGTTGACGGACACTTCAGAGCTTTGATTCATTGGAAAATTCAACAACGAAGTGTTTGGCGGAACAGGATTATATGCAGGTCCTCTGTTATTACCAGCAATTCCATTTCTGCCCAGAAAGCCATTAGAAATTCCATTTGATACAGTAGGCTGCCCCAAAGATGATGGAAGTCTGGGAACACGAGGAGCAGTATTTTCACTTAGCATCTGACCTCTAGGTTGGGATTGTGGCATCTGCATCAATAAGGGGTTGCCTTGTGTGGAAGATGCATTGACTCGCATATTCAAGCTGGCAATCGATTGGGTAGACTGGTGCAAATTGGCAAGCTGCTTTGGCTCCATGTTGGTAGGGATTCCAAGCAATAAATTCATTGGTTTACTACTGCTTAAATGTTGCTGTTGACCTTCTCCAAATCTTACCCTTGGGTTTTCAAAACTAAAAAGGTTTCTTTGATCCATGATAGGCATTGGTACACCAGCTTTGGCAGTTGACCTACCAAGTCCTGCTGCTTGAAGTGTAGCTAGACTTTGAGCAGGAAGCTGGCCAGTAACTGCAAGAGTTTGAAGATCAATCCCGTTAATTGAAGAAATGGTCCCAAACGTTGCCTCTTGGGAGCCGAGAAAGGAGTTGTTCAAATTATTCTGGTGTTGAGAAACTCCGCTCAATCTTCTAAGATACAACCGGTATTTCTGTAACAGAAACAGAATGAGAAAAGGGATCTTGCATCAAGTAGGGATAAAAATTTAACCCAAGTCCTTCCCAAATTACAGACGGTATAACAGTATGATACCTGCAGGTGGCTGGCAACATTTTCCCTAGTGAGCCCAGGAACATTCATCAATTCCAGAATTTTTTTAGGAACAGCCTCTGCATACAAAAATATCAGATGAGTCACGCAAAATTATAGATCATAATTCTTTAAAGAAGAATATTCAAGTAAATTACTAGTTTAGAACAAAGGACGAGTGAACATACAATAAAAAGATAAGATGATCAAATGCACACAGGATAAAAGTAGAAGAGAAAAACTCACAAAGATAGTTCATGATATTAGTAGCAAATTAATAGGAGACTCCAACAAAGAAAGTGGAAAATAGTCAAGTGATTTCAAAAATGCAAGAGGCTGTTAAAATTGGTTTTAGAGAAGTGATTTGATTTTCAATAAAGCTCAATGGCCAGAACCCCAACCTGTGGGATAAGACTTGGCTATAGATTTACTTTTAGAGCCAAAATGGAGTCTTAATGTATCTATTAATATTGCTGACCTGAATAATTTGAAAAGCATGCAAAACCTAATAGCAATGATCCAGACAATGGTAGTATCGAAAAACTGAAAGACCAAAGTGGTAAAAGTGTTGTTTGGACAATATGCACAAAAAATCCAACAACCATGCATCAAAAGTTCCGTCACATAGGTCTGCAGCAGAAATGCAACGAAGACAGAAGAGCAAAAAAAAAAAAAAAAACATTTAAACCAGGCAAAAGATACATACTGTCAATTCCCAGCTGATCCACTGCAGCCACAAACTGTTGATGAAGCTCCACAGACCAAACAACTCGCGGCTTCTTTAACGTGGATGTGTCATCTCTATCCTCTGCCTCCTCCTCCTCGTCCCTTCTCTTCTTTGAGTTTCTCCAACTGCCTTCATTAGCCGAGGAAGAGTAATCTGCTTCATCAGACGCCTTAGGTTGGCGATCTCCTTCTTCGGCACTGCCGGATTGCTCAGCGTCTTTCCACTCATTCTTCTTCTTCCGAACCACATGCTGCCATATGTTCTTCAAAGCCTCAATGCGAACAGGCTTAATCAGGTAATCACACGCACCGTGAGTCACACCCTTCATAACAACACTCTTACCATCATCCGCAGACATCACTGCAACCATCACACAAAAGATGTAAATTTAAACACCAATGCACTCCACAAGAAACAGATCTAATCAGGTCAAACGAGGCACTCACTGATAACAGGAAGGTCCATCTCCAACCCAATGTGCTCCAAAAGTTTAAATCCATCCATGTCAGGCATATGCACATCGCTTATAACAATGTCAAACCCATTTTTGTTCTCTCTGAGAAGTGAAAGCGCAGTCTCTGCTCGGTTGCATTTGGTAACTGAAATCACCACCACAACAAAAAGCCTAAAAATTCGCATACATATATAAACCCAACAACAATTCAAACGACGAAACAGAATAACAAATCTGACATCCAACGGTTACCAAAAGCCTAAGTCAAAGGAAGAATCAACAAATCAAGAAACAAAAACTGATCACCGAGCAGTTAATTAAGTTGGGGTTTCAATTTTTGTTCTGTTTCTCTCTTGTTATTTTTTAAGAAAATCAATTAACAACCGAGCGTTGAAATAGGGAAAAAGAAGAGAGAAAGAAACAGAAAACAGAAACAAACGGATGGAGTAGCAGTAGTGTAGTACCTTCATAGAGGCACGTGCGGAGCATCTTCTCGAGAATCATGAGGCACGTGGGATCATCGTCGACCACCAGAACCCTGAGACCCGCCGGAAACTGGTCGGAGACGGCGTCGCTGGATTTCATAACCGCGGTTGTAGTAACCGTTGACAAGGATCCCTTTCCGTTGCTGAGATTCATGCTTCGGAGATCCAAACCGAACCTAAAGGAACAGTAGCGCCACCACCGCCGCCACAACAAGAACAAGAACAATAACAAACACGCGACAACAGCGGCGTTCACATAGTTCGAATCGAGTTCGAAGCGAAAGTAAAGTGAAACAAATTTAGGAGCTGTTGCTGCCGAGTTCGCAATTGGACCAAAACGCAACGCAGGAATCGGAGGAGAAAGAAAGAGAAGACGAATTTTGGGTGAGAAATATATTTTTATTTCATAATAAAAAAACAATAACTATTGGTCTGCGCTTCAAGCTTATGTCCTCGCCTTGTCACTGTTACACGCTGAATTTCTCGGGTATTTAATTATTCTTTAATTATTCTCGGGCATTGATCATATTTGGTATTTTTTTATTCAGTGTTTGTATTTGTTTTAAGTAAAACATTAATGTTATTTATTATGCCACTTAATAAATTTCCAATAATAATAACATGACGGTAATAGTTGTGGATTTAATTTGTTATTTCCGGAGATAATTTGTGACGTTACATATTTATAATAATTATAATTTATAATATAATGAAAGTAGGGTGTGAGTGGCTCCTGAAAGAGTGGATCCAGCTCATTCATGCGAGGAACTAACCCCTCCTATTAAATCTACTATTCCCACACACTTCACCTACCTTAGAACCTTTTACATTTTACTGTACCATCTTTAGTTGATTAAAATATGTTACATTTTATGGTATTTAATTTTAAATGACGAAATTTAAGTATTTATTGAACAATTAAGGAAATTAAAAATTATTTATTCAAATTGGTATAAAAATCCACAAGACGTATGTAAAAAATGAAAAAAGAAACACATAATTATACAATTTTTCAGAATATAACCTCGAATAAATAATATAGAAATCAATTATATCGTATCACGGTAATAAATGAGGGAGAAGTGTAATTATTTATTTTTCTATCGAAACAATTAACTAAAATGTTGGCTCTACTGGAAGCTTAAAAACAAAAGTCTTTGGATAAAAAATTTCATAAGTTTTAAGTTAATCTCATTTTAAATTATTTTATTTTTCAGTATTATACTGGCTATTTTCCACGCAGGCATGTTGATAAAATTATTTAAAAAATAACAGTGTGTAAAGCAAGACAAGGAATTATGATGTTTAAATTCGCGTAATTAAGAGAAATTTAAATTAATACGAATGATAACATGCTTTTATAGACATTCATCTGACATTAAAATCATGTTCATGATGTCTCTTAATTGCTAGTAATCGGTCAAAATTTTGATTTAAATTGTTTGAAGACAGAATAATTGAAATTTAAGGAAAAAAGGTTATTTGTAGCGAATATATACATAACAAATATGTAATTGAAATTCATTGCGTCCGAATATCTGATTTTACAAAAACAAGAATTATTCCTTCGATGTTAATTTCACGGCAACACTTTCTACGAATGACACTTATTACTCTCCTCACCTGAACCAATTCACATTATGGAATTAATTTATAGCATTTACTAAACGAAGCATTATCCATGGCGATGGTGGGTCTCTTCTCATTTAAGCTTTATGCAAACAAATAAATAAAATAGTACAAAGTTTGATGTTGGTAGTTTGGGTCAATGTCCACATACATGTAAACGAATCCCAAAGTTATTATGCAAGCCAGTTCATTGATTTGACTCCAAAATAACTTAATTGGATGGGAAGCACTTTGACATGCACACCATGGAAACGTAACCACAAGCCACAAAACCAAGCAATAGCAAATTACCAACTTTTCTTCCTTGTAGGCATTTTCAACAACAATTGGTTTAAAATAGCGTTGATGTGCGAAAATCGCGTTTCAAGTGTGTATATATAAATAGTAATGTTGGCACGGCAAGCAGCACTTGCATTGTGGTTGTGGCTTTGGTATCCACTTTGCATTGAAAAATTTGGTGTAATTATTTAAAGAAGAGGCATTGAAAAATATGAAAATGTGTAACGTAAGAAAGGGAGTGCAAAGTGGGTATTCCGTTGAAGAACTTTATGATTCTGAAGCTCTACTTTTGAAGCGACTTAAGCTCAATCCTTTCATTATTCATTCATTCAACAACTTGAATCCCTATCCCTATCCCTATCCCTATCCCTTTCCCTTTCCTTCACTATTATCTATCTCTGTCTCTTTCTCTTGTGTTTGCGTTTTTCAGTGTGCCCTCTGACTCACTCTTTGCCTTTTTTTTATGCAAAGATAATATTATATTGCTTATTCCTCCACCACTTCCCCCCTCTCGCCACGTGTCTCGCCACGCCCCTTTCACCGGATAAGCCTCACTCACTGCTCTTTCATTTTCCATCTCATACCTACTACATTTTCATCCCACAATTTTCCATTTTTTATATTATTAAGTGCAAGAAAAGCAGTGAAAAAGCAGCATCTGAAAAACGTATATTCGGTAGGGAACCTTTTCTTAGTTACGATGAATAAATAAGAGCACACACCAAACACTTTTCACTGTGAAAAAGTGGGAGTTATTTAGAATAATAGTAGTTTGCGAAACAAAACTGTACACTATAACTTGAAACCGTGACATTGATTCCCTAGTGGCCACTACTACTACGTACCACCCTCTTCTCTTAACTCTCACCTTTCACTTTGTCTTCTCCCAACAGATTTAAATCTTTAAAGTTCATCATTGAATTATTAATAATGGTGGTTCGGATCATTTTGTTTATTTATTATTTTTTGTTTCTTGCATTTAAGCTTTTTATGGGCTAGAGAATAGCGAAAACAGGTGATATATGCTTTTAAGGAAAATGGAATATTTGTGTGCGTCACTTTTAGAGAGAGAGGGGTTTCATGCGCGGAATTAAAATATTTGTTATGTATAATTTATAATATGTGCGTGTGGGGTGGAGAAGGTGAGTGAAGTTAAGCCACATGGCGATTCATGGAAGTTGGAGAAAAGTCTAAGTAACTTTTCCTAACTTTTCCCTGTCTTTCTTCACATAGCATCCTAATAATTCACTCTCTCTCTCTCTCTCTCTCTCTGCTGCTTCTACAAGTGTTTTTGTTTGTGTTTGTGTTCTGTGTGCATTTCAATCATGACTCCCATATTCATTCAGTAACTCATCTTTCTTCTGTGCTACTTTGTTTTAACCTATAACTTTTATTTTCTTCAAATTTGAACTGCTCCCATCATCATTCTTTCAATCCCTCCATCTACCATCTCTTCCTTTAATCATTCACATCTAAAACAGCCCCCAGTTTTAGCTTCTAATGCAATTTTGTTATCGTTTATTATACTTTATTAAACATTCAATCCATTCTTTTAATCATCATAATCTACATTATATACTTTGTACAATAGTTTATATTGGTTCTGATTATGGCTAATGTAAAAAATGTTTTTTCTTATATTGTTTTTCTCATAACTAGTGTAAACAGTATTAAAAAAAATAGTTATAATCACAATAAATGTTAAGAAAACCATTTCTTAAAAAAAAATAATATCCAGACATATGAACTTCCATTAATATACAACAAAACTACACTTTCACAACGAGTTCCATTGCTAATTTAAGCACAATAAGTATTATATTGAAGTATATTTGGATTTCATACAATTTAAAAGGACAAAAGTAAAAATAAAATATTTTTTATAACTGAAGATTTTATAAAAAATATAGAGTAGATAAAAATGTATTTGAATGAGTAAATGTTTTATAAATAAACGTTTTCCCATTTACCAAATTCTTCAAAAGTTTGTCAGGTTATGATTTCAAAAGGTAGAAGTAGAATGTGGCTATTTTGTGGTTAAAGTGAATAACGTCCCATTCTCAATGTTGCTTGCAAAAGCGATCTAAATTAGTCAAATTCAAGTAATACTATGTTGCAAACTATATTTAGTACTACTTGTCCATAATGATATTAAGAACATGCCATCAATTATTATCGTTACATAATCATATATTCAAGTCACCCTTCTTAATTTATTACATGTTATTTACTCATGCAAGAAAAATACTTAGAACACATTTTAAATGTTGAGAATGTACTTAAATAATGATCAAGCAAAACATCTATCGTCCACATGCACATCCAATAACATTCCTTTTCGTTTTATCCTAAGTTAGTCAAACAAATATGTGATTAAAATCAGAAATTAAACACTCCTACATTTTTAATTTGATCACATGATCATTGATTAACCTTTTTATATCCGGTTCTAATATGGGGTCATGCATGGTGATATCCAAAATGAATTTATCATGCATGTATGACCCACAATTTGTCCGTCAGTCAGAGAAAAATAATGGAACTTTTAAATCATGGACAAAATAAAGGTCATTAACCTACGATAAATCATGAATTTTATTTAAATTAAACTTATGATAAATAAAAAAGCGTCATAAATAAATAAATAATAAAATAAGAAGAGAAGAGAGAAAAACGTTGACAATAAATAAAATAAAACATCGTTGTCCAAAAATCACCTTCGACGGGGGCGCAGGATGTCTCATGCTGGTGATGTAAGAAGGAAGAAGATAAATGTCCATCACCCTAGAAGAAAGAAGAGAAAATAAATCTGAACCTTTTATTTAAAATTGGACTGATCTAACGGTGCAAAAGAAAATTCCCACGGTGGGAGACATGTACTAGTCTACCACCCTAACCTCCATATAGAAACAAATCTTTAATGAAAGATAAACTTTTGACTATAAAAGCATAGATGTTATTTTTTTCATAGTGTTATTCTTAATAATAACAAATATTTAACAAAGAAATTTTACAATTATCTGAAAAAACAGTGATTTTGAAAAATAAGTAATAAATAATTATGTGGATTTTTTTTCAACTCTCATAATAGTTTGAGGAGTGTCCTAAATTCTTTTTTTCCAACTCTCATGATTGAAAAACGATGCTTTTAAAAAATAAACAGTTGTTCAACTATTGTATTGAAATTTTCAAATATAGGAAAAATAGGATTAATGAGACTGGATCAATTGATATAAGATGCTACACTTTTACATCCACATAATTTAATAACTTTAAATACAAAACAAAAATAGCTAATTGTAACATATTATATGTAAAATTAAGTAAAAGAATAAAATGTCAATCAGATTTTTATTTAGATGAACTTTTATAAATTTAATATATGCATGTGAAATAATAAATTAGCAGGTCATTACCAGATTTTATGATGCACAGTGATATTTCATGAAATTTTATCAAGATGATTAAAATTATATTTAAAGTATAAATTAATTTTATAGGTTGACTTGATAATTATTCCTATCAAATTCACATTGAATCAACCTTACATATAAAAACTTATCTATTATTGATAATTACGGTATCATGACATGAACAGTGTCCAGACAGTGAATTTAAAAAATCCATGACTGGACAAAAAGACAAGTTATTAATGTATTCTTTTCTAAAAAGTATTTCTACCCCATCAATTTTTTGATTTGACACACTCCTAGAAATGTCTATTATTTAATAGTGTATTTATTGTTGTTTCTATTATAAATTATTTTTAATTCCCTTTCTGTAAATTTATAATAACTAAAAATGACTTTATAGCACGATTTAAATAAAATAGAACTAAAAGCATCGGTAAGCGAATAGTCCAATTCAAGAAAAGAACAATGATTTTCAGACAAGTAGTTTTTCTTTTTATTTTAGTTTATTTATAAAGTAATGCTTACTTATATGTTTAAAATAATAGTGATAATAATAATGAAAATGTTTATTACGCAATTTAAATTAAAAAAAATGAGAGGATAAAAGGAGGTGGCGTGTTGAGAAGGTGTGGGCCCTTGGAAAAGAGAGCAACATGGTTCAGAGCGAGTGGACCAACGCGGAAGAGTGGGACCCACGGCAACTCATCTGTCGTTATCTCTGAAAACAGAAGGTGGCCCCACTCCCACGTACGTGCGCGTCTCCTACACGTCCTTTTCCTCCCACTGCATCAAAATCACTCTTCAACTTTTACCTTCTTCTTTCTTCTCTAATTAATGTTTCAGGACACACTCACTACCACTCATCATATTCTTAACTAAATAATGCCCAAATTTTAAAAAACATTGTATTCATTTCTTTTTTCTAATATGTCACATTTAAATAAATAAATCAATAAAATATTAACTTTTTTAAATATATTTTTCTAATTTCTTGTGATATTTTCTTATACACAACATTATGTATCTTTTATTTATAAAAGAATTATATTCTTTTTGTTCATTTTTTTCTTCACCGAAAAAAAAAACATTTTTATTATTTTATTATAATAATGTCTTCAATTTCATCTTACTATTTTACATAGTTTTAATTTTATTTAGTTTAAAAAAAACAATTAAATATAATTTTTTAATTAAATTTATGGCAATAAATTATTGCATAGAACACCTGAAATTCGTTACTCGTGCTACCTGCTATTTCTATTAATTCTATTATGACGTATTATTTATTATTCATGTTAAACAAATTATTGTTAGTTTGATTGAAGAGATTTTAAAACCTTTTTTTTTTCAGGAGAACTAAATTAAAAAACATTTAAAAATCATAAAAAATTTGAAAAATCAATCATAATAATAAAAGTCATTTAACCTTTAAAAACAAAGTCAATCTCTATCACTTTTAATCTTTAAATTTTATACAACGAGATTAAGTTAAACGGAGTTAGGGAATTAATAAATTATTCTCCAAATAATTAATAAATGTAAATTTCAGTCCGCTTGTACTCCAAATAATTCATTTAAAATACTAAAGGAAAAATATTTTAATTTTCTTTTAAACTTTTAAAAGTAAAAATACAATTAGTAAAATAATAATTAACTTAGTTTTGAATTTACAAACACAAATAGAAACAAAATTTGAATAAAAGAACATCGATTAAAAAATAATAGAGGAAGTAATAATTTCACTTTATTTATAGAAGTATTAATAGTGTAGTTGGATAAAAAATGAAGAAAATAATTAATTTTTATTGAGAATTTGAAATATTTTAACAGAAAAATATATATTGCTATAGTAAAAAATTTTAAAATAAATTTAAATTTTAGAATTTGATAAAAGCACTTGAATGAGTTAAAACTAAAGAATTTGAAATTTTATCTTATTAAAATTTCTTGTATCTTTAATTTCTAGTAACTTCTTTCTTAGCTTAATTTTAGTTAAAACACTCAGATTTGATTAAAACCAATATATTATTAGTTTAGTCATTATTTTTGAAGGTCATAATTTTAACGTTGTAATATTAAGTCTAAAACAAAAACTAAAGAAAAAAAAAAAGCACAAAAAGTTACATTTATATATCTATGTCTTCGATATATATATATATATATATATATATATAATTTTCAAATATGATATAATCATGATTTAAGAAAACAGATTAATCTTGGTGAAATCATAAACCTGTATGATCGCTATATAAAGAAAAATTTTAGAATCGATAAGAACGGGCAAAAAATTGATTATATCGACCAAAAACCAGTCAACCAGTAATTTTTTGTGTAGAAATGATGCGACATGTTTTCAGTTAAATAAATGGATTTTTCTACATTGCTTCAAAACTCTTTTAGCATCAGAGATCAGTGTACAAATACTTAGCTAATGGATTATAAATAAGTTATCGTTAATATGTTAACTAAAACTGAAATGTCTTGATCGATTATGTGTTGCTAAATACTTATGCTAATATTCAGGTTTTTACATCACTAATTCTAAGATTTTGGTGAGGCTGGGTTCACCAACCAAACTCGTACAATAAAAAGTCCACTAATAACATAAATAGATAACACTGTCCACATTGAAGAAAATAAAAAGAAAATCCCTGATAACATAAGAAAGACACGTTAAGATTTTATGGAGATTATCCCAACATATAAGAACTATTATTATTATATACTGATTAACATAATTATTACGAGACTAAGATAAGATAGTCCACCTAATAAAGGTGATACACCACAATTATTAATAATTAGATTAATGAGATATTCTTTGAGTAAACTATTCATAACCACATTAAAAAAAAAATGCATATTAATTATTCTAATGATCAAATATTGTGCATAATTTTGTGATTTAACTTATATACTAACAAACTTCTTCATACATAAAACATGCGATCAACCACGAATGATCAACCACATGTTTATTATTCAGAATATGTATAAGATTGAACATTTATTGAAAAACCCAATGAACCTTCCACAGAAATATTATATTTACAAAACGCACCGAATATTTATCTACTGGTAACAATGTGATTTTTGATTTTTAGTATTATAAAAATATGATATTTATTTATTTAATAGTGTTATATATTGTTTAAATGTATTAAAATTAGTTCAAAACCATTAAATGTATATTTGGATACACTTATGTTTCATGATCCTACACTGAAACCCAACTACGCCATAGATGTTCGATTAATATTTTACTCAAATTGGTCGGTTTAACATTTGGTATACTTTTAAAACATTGCCTAAAGGTAAGATAAAGGTAATCTAAATACATTTTTTTTTTATTTTTTTAAGATAAAATCATGATAGAGTTTTTAATTTTAAAATAGGTAATATTTTAAATGGAGTGATTTTATAAGTTGAAGGTAAAATTAATTTAAAAATATATTTTTTTATTATGTTTTTAAAAAATAAAATAGTGATAGAGTTTTAAGCTTTAAAGCAAATAATACTTTAAATGTAATTGACTCTAATAATATTATTTTAATGAATTTGAAATCAGAATATTAATTAATATCATTGACATAATTTGTGGGAAATAAAACAAAATATTTTAAAAATAAATTACAGAGTTCTAAGCTCTAAAACTAATAATATTGTGACAGTTATAATACTATTTCAATAAATTTGGGATTGAAAGGTGTGTAAAAATTTAAATGGATACAAGAATAGGTAAATAAGGCTAAGTATAAATAAAAGTGGTGGAAAACTTTAATAATTTAAGTAGGATTTAATAGTTTTAGTGGTCCGTTTATTTGTAGTGTTTTTTTTTTTTTAGTTTAGTTTATTTTTTTAAATATTTTAGTTTGGTTTCAATTTTATTTAAAAGTAGTGAATATAATATTTCTACTAAATTAAATTGGTGTGCAGAAAATAACTACGTGGCACACAAACTTGATGATGCGGTCTCTCCTTTCATACAAAAATTAAAACTTATTTTCTTACAAGGATCGTTTATAAATTAAAGAAATATGTTATTAGCTAATATGAACATTGTTAAGTTACAAATAGGTACATTCCTTTAAACTCAAAGCATAAAAAATTCCCTTCCCTGCGTATTGTATAAAGATTCGTCTTCTAGTTATGTTTATATTAATAGAAAAACCAAACCAAACCAAAATCATAATTAATATATATATATATATATATATATATATATAATATATATATATATATATATATATATATATATGTATATGTATGTGTGTACCCAAGACCTAAAAGCAAAAAGTAGGGGTTAATTATCTCACCTGGTACAAAGGGAAGTTGAGTTGTTGAAGTTGTGT
>Ga0209489_100731_pt1 | contig 64581 bp, 29 predicted proteins | sample SiratrowhiteBW_FD_187527 | JGI IMG/M metagenome (GOLD analysis project Ga0209489, IMG submission 187527) | Root nodule microbial communities of legume samples collected from California, USA - Siratro white BW (SPAdes) (version 2) | ecosystem: Host-associated > Plants > Roots > Nodule | place... | reverse complement strand
TCTAGTTTTGGAACATACACGATGTGAACAAACCCATGACCATAAACGAATCAAACGTCGACACCATCAACCCAGAACACATCAAGAAACAATTTTTTTTCGCGTACAGGCATAACCAGAAAGCAAAATCAAACCATGTGAATAAACCCTAAACCGTAAACGAGGCAAACATCGACACCAGCAACCCAAAACACAACAAGATCTCATTTTTGGCATACATGCATAACTAGCAAGCAAACCCAAATCATATGAACAAACCCTAAACCCTAAACGAAGCAAACATCGACACACAGCAAGCATGTTTCATACCAAAAAACCTTAGGGTTTAGGGTCAATACCACCAATGCAAACGGTAAAGCTTCGACGGTGGGGAAAAGTAAGGTGAATCTTGCAGAAGGAACGTGAATCTTATAGAAGGAACGCGGATCTTGTTGTTTCCTCTGTTCTCTCTCCTTCAGAGCATGCGGGGTTAATGAGTGCAATGAGAAAATGAGATCTACTTTTCCCTCTCAAATTGCCCTGCATTTTTCATATGGCAAATGACAAAAGACACCCTTTGCAAAAAGACAAACATGAACCACGTAAGCAGAAAACCATCTTTGTTTCTCTTTCTTTGCCACGCGGGACCACACTGCCACGTCGGAGTGTCAAATGGAGGTAAGAGAAAAACCAGTGTCAAAGTACTATTTTCCTTTCATATTTATATCAAATTTTATATTTTTAATAATTTTTATTGAAATAATTTCATTTTTATGACATGTTCCTTTCTGCACTTGATTGCAAGAAGGCTTTTTTTATTATAATGTATTTCGTTTTAAGTTTTTATGTTTTTTTTTTATCTTAAGTTTTATTTGAACTGTATTGTAAAATATTGACATTTTAAAATATTGTAGTTGGTTACAATTATAACTTTAAATGTCTTTTAAAATTTCATTATAATTTTATTTCAATATATTAATGAATGCTGGAATTTTTCTGATTTTCAGGATTGGGTTAGTTGACGTATTTATCTGCATTTTTTCATATAAATTCACATTGCATCGGTCTTTGCGTGGGCCAATCCCACGCTAGTCCTGAAGCCTATTATGTGGGTCAGGCCCACGCAAGCATGTTAGTGACGCAAGCGGACACAACTACCTTCAAGGTGCTTGGCCCACGCTAAATAGCTTGTGTGGGCCTGACCCATGCAACAGGCTGTAGAGCTAGCGTGGGTTTGGCCCACGCAAGTTGTGGAAAATTTAGCAACATCGAAGTCGCTGCTATTTGCGTCCAGTTCATGACCCATGCTTATTTCAAGTTGCTTCCAAGGTTTTAACGTCCATTGCCTGGTTATCCATTTACGACTCAATAGCGTAGACTTTTGTATCTTTGCGTGGGTGTTTGGCTCACGCTAAAACTGGTATTTTTTGTAGTGAATACAGAATTATAGTTTCGTACAACGTAAAATAAGTTAATGCTTGTATAGCATAACCACAACACACAATCTATACATATTTATTATCTTCGAATATTATATAATCTCTTTATATTTACTTATACTCCTAGTTAGAATTATGTTAGATTATACTTACTTGTAGTCTGAGTATGAATTTTTTCAACTTGATTTGGAAGCTACTTGACCTGAGCTCGTATGTGATCTTAGTTTTGAAATTTGAAGATGAATAAAGTTTATCAATAGAAAACATTCTGATACTTAAGTCAGTGATAATTATAAGATTAATGAAGTGATGAGTGGATGATACGATGAGTCTAAAGTAAAGTGAAGTGAGTATTTCCTGAAGAATGAAGTGATATTTATAGAATTGTTAGACCTAGGTAAGTAATTGGTTATACATCTCAGAATTAGAGTAACCAATTCGATTGTGGTGATTAGCGATTATAAAAAATTTGCAGGTGGATACCAAAATATGCAGGTGTGTTAAATCTATTACTCGCATATCTCAAATACCGATATAATCACTTTAAGTATATTAGGTATAGATAGTATAACATCTTTATCTAAATAAAATGAACAACTTTCGTGCTCACATAAGTAGGTCGACAAAGTTTATCTTCCCAATATGTCCCATTTTCATATTAAAGTATCATTTCTATACTAATTTAGTATTTTCAACCAAATCTAAAGATTTCAATTGTAGTTGTTCCCACTATGATTATGTTCTTTTCCATTCCAAACCTAACATCTTGATGTTTTGAATTTGGAAAAAGTTTGGTTCTCCTTGTAAGTACTTATCCGGTCAAAAGAAGATATGTTGCTAACTTCCAATCTTACAATAATATTGTCATATACTTGAATTTCTAACACCCTCGTGTACTTTCAAATGTCACCCACCATTTCTACTTTAGCTAAGAGAGAGGAATTGAAAATCTTGTTCTATTCCCTGATCTTCCATCCAGGTATAATAAAGAATAATCCTTGTAAATTCTAAACAAGGTATAATATATATTGAAAGATATCACGACCACCGTGCTACCCATGTCTAAACATTATCATCATATACAGTTTACTAAAGTTTATACAAAATTGTACTACAAAATCACCTAAACACGCTATTTCACTCACTTCAATAAAAAATATAATTTATTAACCAAGTGTAATAACTAAGGTTAAACAAAAATAAAATTTTAAGTAAATTTATTCTTTATTTTTATTATAAGTCTTTCTCATTAAACTACATTTTCTTCAAATTTTAAGTTTAGAAAATAATAAAAAACTCTATTGTGCTATCAAATTCAACAAGGTAAGGATCAAGTATTACCAATTACATAATTGATTTAAATAAATAGTTCTGCTTCTACTAAGAATTCCATGTTTTTTCCTTTTTGGGTGTTTAGTAAAAAGGAAATACTATAAATGGAAGGTTTGATGAAACTTGTTGGAAAGCTCTTGAATTTTTGGAAGTATAGAAGGAAGGTTTGACTTGTGGCACACTACCTCCTGATATGGGAAATTTATGTTATCATATAATTAAATTGATGAGATGAGATAAATAAAAGAGACTATACTCGAGAGAGCTTGATCATTCCTTTCATGTTCCATATTTATATGATATAAATGAGTATAGGGAAGAGCAAAGATCAAAATTAGAATCCTAAGAATAATATATAGCATTTTTCCAATACAATTACTTTCTATCTCTATTCAATCGATATTCTAACTATTCCTCTCACTATGGAACATACGAATTGTATATACTAAACTTGGAACAAGTAAATTCAATTTGAAATCCTCTTACACTATTAGATATATAATATAACACAAAAAAAATTTACTAAATCAAATAAAATGTTACTAATATGATTTAGTAACATCTTATCAAATGTAAGGTATTATCTATGTTACTAAAAATTTTTAGTAACATTTTTACTTGTCATTTGAAACATTTATAAAAATGTCACTAAATATTTTTTGTAACATTTATTTAATAAAAAGTTAACATTTTAAAAATGTTAATAAAATCTTTTAGTAATATTTTTTAACAGAAAAGTAACACCACAAAAATGTCACTAAAAATTTATAGTAACATTTCATTTATCATTAGAAACATTTATAAAAATGTCACTTAATATTTTTTGTAACATTTATTTAATAAAAAGATAACATTTTGAAAATATTACTAAAATCTTTTAGTAATATTTTTTATTAAAAAAGTAACAATGTTACTAAAAGGTTTTAGTAACTTTTTTTAATGAAGAAACAACATTTTAAATTTAATACTTAAAGTATTTAGTTACATTTTTTTAAATAAAAGTAATATTATAAAAATGTCACTAAATGGTTCTATTAACATTTATTTAATAAAAAGATCATTTACTTTTGTCCTATTTCTTTTAAATAATAAGGTATGTCTAATATTATTTTTCCACAATATATACAGTTTTGATTACACTTGATTATAATTATGCACGGAAACTAATTATGATCTTGAATTATCAAATACTTCACTTTATTTGAAGTCCAAATTAATCTTTACATGTCACAATTTAGCTTGCACTTTAAACACAAAAATGGACAAATTAAACAAATTATTGTGCATAAAGAACTTATGTTGTCGTACTATTCCAATCCACAACCCCTTTCCTCTTAATTCAGCCCAAAAACCCAATATGGAAACAATTGGAATTCTTAAAACATAATAGGCTGCAAGGTTTACATATGCTCCTAAGTGTTGCAAGGTTTACATATGTTCCTAAGTGTTGCCACCCACATCCTCTGGCAATACCTGTAATGCACAAGTGTTACCTTGTTATATTTTATGTCATCTACAACCAAATTGTATTGAGATTGTTCATCATCCACCATTTTCACACCAATAAAATTTATTAAATATTTGACAAAAGCATTAGCAAACTAATCAAAATCGTCAACATCTAATTTACACAACTGAATTTAGAAGATAAATCATATTAATAGCATGCAATGACAATAAATACATTCATATATCCAATGCTCTCGTTCTGCAATTCATCCAACAACCTTAACAGCATTAAAGTCCAACCCAATTCAATCTCTAAAAAACATATAAGCACGAAAACACATCACCAACAAGCACCATCAAAACAAAAAGAGAAAAAAATTGTAAGCAGTTCTTTAGGTGTAAATTCACGACTCAAAAGTTGTAAGCACGAAAACACATCACCAACAAACACCATCAAAACAAACCAATTCCAAAGTTGCTATCCACGACTCAAGTTGATAAACTTAGAAAATGGGACACAAAGTGTAAATTAAAAAAAAAAAAATTGCTCAACATAAAATGTTCTTCTACATGTAAACTTAGAAAAACTTACACTTCTTGTCTAATTCTTGTGAGATTTCTCGTCCTTCAACTGACTCAAGTTAGTCCCATCAAAATGAACTTTGGGTTTACGTCCTCTTTATTCCATTTGTTTCCCTTGAACAATACTGCTTCTCTACTTATGTTAGATGGAGTTCATTAATAAATAATTAAAATAACAATACAAAAGAAAGCAAACAAGTTACCTATATAGAATAAACCAAAAAACAAATAATTCTTATAAATGAAAACTGTAATGTATTGACAAGTAGTTTTCCTTTGAGTTTGGCTGCTGTATTGAAATAAGGCTCTTTTTCCTGATTCAAATGTCATAGATAAGAAACTTAACTAATATTAAATTATTTAAAAATAAAAAAAGTTTAGATTTACTTCATTAGTCATAGACTTTCATGCTTTAAGAGCCTTCTTATGAACCTATTTTAAAAAAATGTTAATTAATAAATAGGTTGAAATAATTAAAATTGATCAATTTATTAAATTTCACTTACTCTTTTTGAATCACTTACTTCTTTACCATTGTTCTCAAATCGTTGCCTGTAATAATGATCATTATAGCCAATAAACTAAAAGAAAAAAAGTTGAAACATACTTTAGAGAACAAGGATTTACAAGAACAGTTCAAAGGCATTGAATAGATATTTGTGATATTTTGATTTCCTGGATAAAAAAAATAAGTAGTGGAATATGTTCCAAAATAAGATTAACAAAATTAGTTACTAAATAATATAAAAAGATAAAGAAAAATGTTACATGAGTTTACCTCTTAGTTAACTTAGTGTTAGTTTTCTCCACTTTTTCCTTCTTGTTTGTGGAGGTAGTATGACTTTGTTTCTACATCAAGGTAAAAAGAAAAACATGCAATGTGTAATATCAAATTCAATAATAAGTTTAATGTAAAATTATATAATATACCTTAACAACAATTTCTTCTTTTACATCTTGGATGATTTCCAAGTCTGGAGTCATTGCTTCTGAATAATCGCTTTGCAATTGAGTGAAAGCAAACTTGAAATTATTTAAAAGTTCAAGTTTGATGGCTTCCACTTGCTCTTTTAGCCTGACTTCCATTTCCTCTTGCATTCTTTGTTTTATGGTTTGAGGTTCAACTTGAGCATTTATTTGAACTTCATCAATTAATTTTTGTATTTCAGCTTAGATTTAGATCCCTATAAGTCTGAAGGTACAACCCCTTTTCCATATGTGCGCAGATAGCCATGTCTATCTTTTCCAAAGACTTGAGGAAATATATCATCTGAGGTTGAATTTTTATCTAGTTCTTCTGAATGAGAAGCAATTGCATCCTCAAGCTTTGACTGGAAATGAATGAAAATGACAAGAGAATGATTATAAAAATATTAGAAAACAAAATTATTATAAAAGAGATAATGATTTAGATTATCATACATTAATTTCTTTGGTTTCCTCATTATTAGGCTTATGTGTCATGATGAACATTTCTGCACGAGATGGCTCTCTTCCATCAGTATTCTTCATTACCTATCATGTAAAAGAAAACAAAATATCAGTTTAAGACAAATAAAATCATTAATACAATTCGTTATTCAATTGTTCTAACCTCTTCATATCGTATCTCAGCAAAGGTTGTAGTTCCTGTTGTGTGTACAACAATAAATTTTGCTCTACTTATCTTGTTCTTCTCACTACGAATCTTTATAATAAGAACATGAAAAGAGTAAAAAAAAAAACCAACCAAAGTATAAGTACAAATATTCATATGATAGAATTTAGATAATGGAGTGACCTTAGCTATGTCAGATTTCCAAAATTTTATAAGAATTTTCCACTGCTCAAGAGGAACGGTCAAAGGCATATTTTTTAAGTTGTAATCATATGACATATTTGGAAAAAAAAAAATTTGCCTTCAATGGACATTTATGATTCCTCCAACTTGAAGATATGCTTCTTATAACCCAATTTTTAGCACAGTCTTCAATATCAAATTTTGACTGCATATCATCAATTAATAAATATTAGAATTTAAATATTATAAATAGTTGAAGATAAAAGTTAGTAAAGTGAAATACCAAAACTGTTTTCCACATATCATCCCAATGATCTTTAAGTCCTTTCCAAGTAGTGAAAGTTAGAGGAGCTAGGTGTGCATTCCCAGCTAATGTTCCCAGATAATTGCTTAATGTAGCTCGATAAGTACCAATAGGTTGGCCAAGAGCATTAAGTTTAATTGGTAGATGCTCCTCATACTTCAGACCATGAGTCTTAAGACATTTGATAGAACCTCTTCTTCTTTTACTAGTAGAACTTGTTAATTAAGTATAAAATTAGTACATTGTCTACAAAACATATACTATAACATATTAAATATATGAATATACATATATAAATAACTAACCAATGTCGTGGAGTGGAGCTTGACTAGGTCTTGATGCAACTTCTTCCAACTCATCAAGGATTTCAGCTATAGAACCGCTTGGAAATGACACTTTACAATTCGTGCCCAACAAAGGTGATTTTTCTTTCTCACCACTAGCAATATAATATCGAATATATAATAACAATAAAACATATTATAAATTGAAAGGTAAGGATAAACATGGAAGCAACACTATGGCACAACTGTATATGAACATTAAATTGCAATCTATAACTAGTGACTCATCAATAGAAATAAAAAAAAATAAATTAGATATATACCTCGTAGATGATCTAGGTGCTACCATCCAATTCTTGTCCATGATTGTGTTCTCTTGGAGATAAAAACAAAATACCTAATAGAAAATGCAAAATTATTTATTAGTAACACTTTTATTCATAAAAACAAATAAGAGAAAATGGTAGATAAGAACACTCCAACGTGAGACTGTGTGTCTAATGGTACAGTCTCAATGGACAATGGACAATGGACAATGGCACATAGTGTCTATCTTTTTGGTCCACTTCCATCACATAGTGTCTAATGGCACATTCTTAATGGATAATGGACAAGAACATAAAACGTAAGCATAGAAAATTTTAGTTTTGTGGTTTGAAATTAACTTAGAAAATAATGACACATGATCTAGTTGGGCAAAGAAGACCAAGTTCACAGGGGTTTTACATCACTCAGAAGAAGACAATAGCAAGGAGATAGAAGAGTATAAGACAAACTCATGATAATTGACTTGTTCCTCCTCTGTCCTCACCCCTCAATGTGTACTACATTAGCCTAAAACATTGTTTTCAAAAAGCATCAAGTTGCACAAGACTAGACCAATGAGTGTGTAGATTAACAGACTTAAAGTTGATCCAATTAATCAGTGATTTTAAACTCAAATCGTGGTTATACAGTTGCATCACTCTCAAGCTTCTCTAACTAGAACAGAAATGTCTATAAAAAAATACATAAAAATGCTCATAGCAGGCTACGGTTCTAAATCAGATAAAAGGGAACAATCTGTTTTTAGCCATGTCATATGAATCAGGTTGCAGACAATTATAAACCAGTCAGAGACTATGCTCTCACTTCCTTGTTTTATTTCCACCAATCCTTATTTGTACTACTCCAAACATGATAGCTACCAAAAACTTAAAAAATTGATATGAGAAACTATTGCGCTACGACAATTGTACTTGTCAGTACCACAATTCTTTACAAATCAAATGGATCCTTATACTTAGATACATTAGAAACCTCTAATTGCCATTTCCCCCAAAGTTTGTGCAATTCTTACTTCAAAATTAAAGCAATATCTAATCCTAATCACATAAGAGACTATTAAGAAACTTAAGTTATTACACTACATAATGCCTAAAGAAAATTGTTGATTTTTTTCCATCCCATGTGATGGAACTCCTACAGCAAAAAATATCAATTTTTTGGGCACGCTAAGAAAGACAATACCTTACATGTTCCAACACTGAATATATTTGTGAAAAAACAGAAACGAAGATTCTCCAGATATAACAAAATGCAAAAGCCAACACATTAAAGTTAATGACTACAAAAAGAATGATTATCTTAGTAAATGACTTTTGCTGCAAGATCATAATAATAATTAGCATGATATTTTTCTTTATCTAGCATCAGAAAGCCCACGTACAGTTTTTCTTTATTGGACTAATCTATCAATTACAAACCAAAAGACAAACAAAATTAGATGCTTCAAAAAGACCTATAATTTGAGAGCTTTATAGGAAGTTGGGTTATACACTTTACATTTTTCCTATATATATATATGATATTGATAAATGATAATCCTATATTTAATAAAGATAAAATTTTGAGCCTCTTGAACCTTTTTTATATTATAAAAAATTCAATCGTTATAATCATAAAATTAATTCTAGCAACCCCCGGTATGTGAGATAAAATTCAGGTTTCAAAATGCTAATCACTTTGATATTGTAAAAAATTAACTTAAGGCATGTCAACTGTGGGCTGGTTCTCAAGTCTGATCTTAGCGACCTAGGTCAATTGTTACAGGCAATTAAATCAATAAAACAGATATATACAACACCAATTATGGAACATACAACAATACACCAAATTCATCAAAAAGAAGCACCACTCCACTACATTACAACTAAACCATTTCCCCTCCTACCAAAATGAGCTCTATTTTAAAATGAATGAGAAAAAACCTAATTAACCAACTGGAAATAAATTAAGTAGTAAAGAAGAAAAAATGAGAACAGGTTGCAAAAGATTGAAAACGAGAATCAGGTTAAGAGTGAGACTGATAAAGAAAATGAAAAATGAAGAATACACAAATAAAAAACTAGACAAAATCAAGGCTAAAATGAAAAAGAAAACCAAATTAAATCAGAGCAAAGACAAAAACCTACCTGATAAACAATTTGATCAGCTCCTACCGGATTTGCAAGAAGCAGAGCTCCAAAACCCTAACTAAGAACAAATTGAAGTTTGTGATTCGAGTCTATGATAATCGTCATCAACAATAATATCAATTGCAATCACGAAATATAAAACATACATGAAAAACGAGAAAAAACAACTACCTCCGTTTGTTGAGTGAAAGTGACAATGAAAACGAGACCGTGAGAAGATGAGAATGTGAGAATGAGAAGAAAGCTGAGAAGGAGGAGAACGGAAATGAGAAGCAAAGCTGAAGATGAGAGGTCGACGGGGGAGACGTTTTACTGGCTATGGCTACTGATTCATACGTTGCCCATTACATAGAAAAATTAAATTTGAAATTATAAATCTATGTATAAAAAACGTTACTATGGTAATTAAAATGATATATTGTAAGATTTAATAAATGTAAGTATAAAAATGTTATTAAAGATAATAAGATAATAATTTGATATATGATAATAAAATTATTTTATATATTGTAACATTTAATAAATGTAAGTATAAAAATGTTACTAAAAAGAATAATTTGATATATTGTTACATTTTTATAAATGTAAGTATAAAAATGTTACTAAAAAGTAAAAATATGATATATTGTAACATTTTAAATAAATGTAAGTATAAAAATGTTACTAAAGATAATAAATCCTGTAGTGTTAAGGATTTTATTAACACATTTGCCAGTTAATCATTAGATTTGACAAACTTAATATTGTTTACTTTTAAAATTTTAATATTTTTAATGAATTTAATGATATTTTTTTATTTTTTATAATTTACGCTATTAGAGTACAAGATAGTACCTGTACTTAGTACTGCCATTCAAACATGTGTAATCATATATCCCTCGTCCACAAGTATCTAGCACCTCGTGGTCGGGAATATTACAATGTAATAGTAAAATAATACAACACATGTAAATTTATCTCCTATTTATATGCCCTTTAAAATATCATATATCATGGACTCGTCTGATTTCCAAACGCATGGAGTAATAAGATACTACCACAATGGTGAGGCTAAGGCAATCACAGCATTCCCTTTTTTAACACTTGATACCAACAATAGCGACATTTAGCAATAACAGACAAATATGACAGATAGAAAACACACGAGAGAGCAAAAGTTGATTTTCAATTTTATTTCAAAATCAACAGTGTCCTCATCACAAGGATTAGACCATGGATTCAACTATACTTGTTCTAAGTATTTCAATACTTATTTTGGTGGAAGCGGCAGAAAAAAAGAAGAAAGCACATTCAAAGCATTTTCTATAAGTAGCGTCAATAAGTAGCGGCAAAGGATTTTTTTTTCTCCTTCCTTTTTAAGTACTCCTCTTCTCTCTGTGTGAGATAAATGTGACAGAAAGAAAGCCAAGTCTTTTTCTTTTCGTGTGCTCTTTTCTCTATTTGTCTTTTTCCTCTTTTTTTTTTTTTTTTCCACTTTCTCCCTTTACTTCTCTTTTTGTATCCTTTTACGTAGGTAAAAAAAAATTAGGGCAAAACCTCATCTAATGGGCTAGACCTAAAAGAAAATGAGGAATAAAAAACAAGTAAAAAATGAGGAGAGTTTTATTTTGGTCTTTTAACAACTAAAATTCTTTTTCAGTTTCTAATAAAATATATATTTATATTTTTTCTAATTATCAAAAATGAAATAAATAGAAATATTTCAGTAGTATTTTAACCTTATTAAAAAACAATAAAAATATCATGAAACATTACTAAAAAAATCCTTTCTAACTAGTCCTAAGACTCATAATAACACCTAACAGAGCCAGTACGCAGGTATAACCATTCTAACAATACAGTGCCTAAACAAATGGCACAAGGAACAAAGAGAAAACAACATATTACAATTAAGGAACAGAACACTAGTTCCATGGCTAGCTGATAATAACCTCCCTGAGAATATTTAAGTCAAGGGAAGGCTTGTGCCAATCTACCAACCGTTGCTTTCTACTCTGTCAAACACAAACTGCACCAATATAGAGAATCAAATTGCTCCCATTTATACTAACAAGACACTTGTGCACTTGACTATTCTTCGTGTACATGTGAAGCAAGACCTACAAAACAATACCATACCCTGCTCTGACTTTAGGCATAATTACTCCACATCTAACCCACTTACGGCACCTCATACCCCGACCAGCTAGAATGAACCTTTATTCCACTATATGCTTGTAGAGTACCATATCCCAATTCTTGTAATAGTCAAACCCAGGGCCCTAACCTCCCAATGGCAGTCACCTACTATTGCTTGCGTCTAAGTCCAAAAATAAGCCATGATTATGAAATTGATTTCAGACATTGAATTGGACATAAATACCTTGAAAAAGTAAAATTAACCTTTAGCCTTTTATATTTAGATCAAGACTAACCTTTAAGCTGTGTTAAGCAAAATATTCCACATCCACCACCTCATTCTTAAACACCACTCGATTTTTATGATTCTAAATTTCTCAGACTATTGCTACCCATGTACCTTTTCAAACTAAGTTTATTTTCTTACTTAAATCCAACAGTTAGAAGTTTAAGAAGTGAGAATGTGCATGATTGTGCCTAACTGAAGTAATTTCTATCCATGTAGCACAACAGAACCACACTTTTAACACAACTATATAATTAAATAATAGGTGCTAGACTGTTTCCTCTTGTGAATTACAGATAGGGCAGATAGTGCTACCTAACACCACCAAGTTAACCCTAGTAGGTATTTTATAAAGCAATACCCTCCATACACAAACTTGTGCTGAATGAGCAACTTTAAGGCTCCATAGTTGCAGAAAAACACTTGTATCCCTCAAGTTGCCATCATGGCTAAGAACTTTGTACCCTGATCTCACTATGTACACTTGTGATTCATCCTACCCCATACCCAACCATCTAAGCCACTCTTATTCCACTGGAATTCTGATATGATAGTGATCAGCTGCTACTCTAATTCATCTTCCCAAAGAAATCCTTCCCTTCTCCATTTTAACTTTAATTTAAATATCTCTCTACTTTCATTATACTCCCATTCCCCCACATCCTGAACCACATCATATTTACACTGTGAGATGGAATATAATCTAGGAGATATATCTTTTAGCAGCTAGTTCCCAACCCACCTATCATCCCAAAACCTTACATTTTTCCCATCCTCTAAAACCCACTTTATTCTACTATCAAACTGGTTTAAGTAGTTCCCTACGTCACAGATTTTACATAAATCACGCCACCACCACGAGTGTTTTCGATCTCCCATGTTAACATTCGTTTCCCTCCATGATCCATACCTAGAATCTATTATATCTTTCCAAACTCCATGTTCTTCCGTTCCAAGCCTTCATTTCCACTTAGCTAACAGAACTACATTAAATTTGCCAACATCTTTAATGTCCAAGCTTCCTACTTCAATTGGGCTACATACTTTGTCCCAACCTACCTGTGCAATTTTCCTTCTCTCAGAACCCCATCCCTAAAGAAACCTAGCTTGTATTTTTTTATTTGTTTGCAAACACTAATAGGGGCTTTGAAAAAAGAAAGATAAAATAATGGAAATGCATTAATAACTGTCTTAATCAAACAAACCCAACAAAGAATGGATAATAATCTCCACTTCCATCTATAAAGTCTTCATTTGATTTTTTCAGTAACTAGCTTCCAAAATGAAACAATTATAGTGTTCTCTTCAATTGTCATCCCTAGATACTTAGATGGTAAAATTGTTCGTCGACAATTTAAGCACGTAGAGAAGATATACATATCTTCTTCACTCAACCCGATTGCCCCTACTTGGCTTTTATGGAAGTTAACCTTAAGGCTTGAATTAATTCAAAACAACGCAAGATAACTTTGATGGCTAAGATAATTTGATACCTAGGTTGAGAAAAGATAATGGTGTCATTCACAAATTGTAATAGGTTTATTTCGACACCTTTAGAATCTTCACACCTTCAAGAATATCCTTCCTCCTAGCTTCCCTCACTAAACCCCAAAGCCCTTATGCTACTATGAGAAAAAAAAAGTGTCAGAGAGACACCTTGTCTTAGCCCTCTCCTAAGGTTAAATTCCTTAATTGGACTACCATTGACCAACACTAAAATTGTGGCTGATTCTAGGCAAAATTTAATCCATTTAATACACTTATCATTGAAGCCTGATCTAATAATCATATATAGCAAAAAATTCCAATCAACAATATCATATGCTTTTTCATAATCCACTTTCACTATTCACCTTTATGCTTTGACTTCTTTAGAAAATCAACAGTTTCATTGGCTATCAATACACTATCCAACATACCCCTCCCTTTTAGGAATGTAGATTGGTGTTTGTCAATAAGACTAGGCAAAACCTGCTTAAGACTAGTACAAAAAACACATTCAATGACGAGATAATACGTCAAGTAACACGAAACCGACGTAAACAAAAGTATGGTGGCATTTTTGTAAATATTTGAAAAGATATTATGCCGGTTAACTCAAACCTGACGTAATATACCATATTCTACGTTAGTTGTCACTCATAACCGACGTAGAAAAGACTGTAAACTTAAAAATTAAAAATTAAAAATTAAAAAACTTTGTAATGGCACTGAAGATACTACGTCGGTTGGAAGGTCCCAACCAACGTAGTATGTAGCACATATTATATCGATTGCCACTCATAATTTACGTAGAAAAGACTGAAAAAATAAAAATTTGAAATTTGAAAACTTTGTAATGGCGCTGAAAATACTACATCAGTTGGAAGGTCCCAACGTAGTATGTAGCCCATATTACATCAATTGAGACTTTCCAACCAATGTAACATCCTCCTTGTGGTACGTGAGTGAATTTTGGGAAAAATTGGGTAAAATTTAGCCAGATACTACGTTGGTTGGGAGCTCCCAACCGACGTAGTATGTCCCTCAAGTTAAAATTAGGGATTTTAACTCTTGGACAACATTTTTCTCTTACACTCTTCTTCATTGAGCCTTGTTGCCTTCTCTTATTTCATGTTGTGGAGTTCGTTTCGCATAGTGCCACTTTTTCTTCTCACTGGTTTTCATTTGCATTTTGCGTGATGTCACTTTCTTTTCTCGTTGGTTTGCATATTTGTGTTTACAAGTTTTGCTAGGATTCATTTGGTGTGTGCAAGCTCCGAGATTGTCTCAATTGAGTTTTGTCACTTGATGTGTGAGTCTTTCTCTGCTGTCGTGAATGTTTGGTTCAACATCCCTTGCCGCTTCTCTTTACAAGAGGTTAGTAGTTTTGTAAAATTCATTAAAAATAGTTAGAAATTTATTTTTGACTCAAATTCTTTATCAGCAACTTGATTTAGTGTATATTTGATGGTAGAGTTCTTACATTATATAGATTTAGGGTTTCAAAAATTTAGGACAAAAAAAGTTCAAACGGTCATAACTTTTGATAGAGAACTCGAATTGAGACGTTCCAAAAATGAAAGTTGCTCGAAACGACGCAACTAAGCTTTTGGACAATACTCGAAGTGGATCCGAATACAAAATTTTTTCCAAAATTCCATTGTTTACTATTTCTTTTTTATTTTTAGTATTTTTCACATCTTTTTTTTTTATTTCACCTATCTATACTTGTCAAAAAATTATGGAAATTGTTGTGGTGTTTCCCTGTATGTATTAGAGATTTATCAAAGAATTCTGGAAAATTCTGAATTTCTTTTTTTAAATAGAGATAATATGTCGGTTCTAGGCTTCCAACCGACGTAATAGGGTAGTCATAACCGACCAATGATATAATCGGTTGGGAGTCACAACCGACGTAGTATCTCCTCCTAAGTGCTATTAGGATTGATATTTTACGTCGATGATTTATTTATCAATCAATGTAGTATGTGCACATACTACATCGATTATAGAATCGGCTTAAAATTCCAAGGCTTTCTACGTCATCTGCATCTATGTCGGTTCTGGAACCGATGTAGAATGTCCTCCAGAATCGATGTAGAAAGCGTTTTTTCTACTAGTGTAAGCTTATTAGCTAGAATCTTAGAATCACTTTGTACACACACGCTACCAATGATATAGGTCTAAATTCATTTAAAGTAGATGAATTATCCCTCTTAGGCATCAAGGTGATAAAAGAGGCATTACAACCTTAAGGAATAAAACCGGAATCTTGAAATCTCTGCCTCCAAAATATTCCAAATATTTTTTATGAAGTGAAAGTTGTAGCCATTAGGACCAGGGCTTTCTGTACTGCCTCATTGACTAATAGCTTTTAATACTTCTTGCACATTAATTACACTATTCAACATATCATTCTCAACTATTGAAATACATTTAAATTGGACACCATCTAAGTTCAGCCCTAGCCTCGGTTGGGTAGTAAATCTAGTCTCAAATTAGTTTTTCACCTCCCTTTTCACAATATTAGGTTCCTCACTCCAAACTCCTTCTATGTTTAGACCTTTAAGATCGTTGTTTATCCTCCTCTATCTACGTCTAGAATGGTAAAAGTTAGAATTAGTCTTCCCCCTTCTCGTTCCACTTAATTCTAACTTTTTGCCTTAACATTGTTAAATCTCTTTCATTCAAAGTACTAAGTTCACTAAGTAGTCCCTCATTTCTTCATGTAAAGTGCCACCATCATCGCATTGATTTATTGTTGCAATCTCATCTATAATCTACTATTTTTTAGCCTTTGCACTATTAAACACCTTATTCCTCCATAACTTCAACTTTCAGTTTTGACCTTTTAATTTTTCTTTAATCACTTCCACACTATTGCCGATGCACGAAAGTTCATCCCAATATTTTCTAACTAATGCCTTAAACTCCTCTGTCTGCTACCAAAAATTAAAGGTTTTGAAAGGTTTAGGACCCCAATCTATCACTGTATTTTTAACCACCAATGCGCAATGGTCAAACACTTGTCTACTCAAAATGTATTGCTTAGACCCTGACCATTACATCAACCATGTATCTGACACTAAAACTCTATCCAATGTAATCCTGGACATCCCATTTGAACGATACCAAATATATCACCTACCAACTATTGGGATATCATACAACTTAAACTCAATAAACCTTTCTATCAGAACCCTATTATCGGTCTATCACTACCGATCCCCTTTCTTTCATTAGCATATCTTACCATGTTGAAATCTCCCAACACGCACCACACCTCACATGTTTCTCCTAGCTTAATGTGTGCAATTTTGTCTCACAACAGGTATTTATCATTATTAGAACATGGTAAGTAAACATTCACAATAGTCAATAACATAGATTACCCTGTACCCCCCTCCGACTATACTCTCCAACAATTTATATGAATCCTTGGCCTTCGTCAGTGTTTAAACATTTATAGTTGATTATTGAACATAGTCAACACTCCTCCTTCGTCTTTATCCACCCCTTTATGAACCTAACTAATTTCATTATTCCCCATGATTAATATCACTTATGTTCACATAGGTTTACTAGCTTTGTTTCCTAGACACGCAAGATACTTGATTTTTTCCTTATAAACCAATTCTTGTAAATACTTCCACTTTACATCCCCAAACCCCTAATATTTATACTTACTAGACTCATTTAGAACCTTTTATCCTCTCATAAGTAAGCAGTTGGGTATCTTTTTCTTCCATTTCAACTAATCGTAGTAATATATTGTCCTTATTTTCCAAACAGACAACACTTATTTCGTTTGCTAATCCCCACAATTCCAGTTCTTCACCCTCCTTTTCCTTATCCCAAAACTTTCTATTACAATTATGAATGCTAATATTAGATATGGAATTAGATAGGATTGGAGTTACTGACCTGGATTGTGAATCTAGGATTACATCCCTCATAAGCCTTGAGTTGTTCCACTACAACAAAAAACGAGTTTACATACGACCAAAATTTGTATGTAATTTGAATTTACATATGGATTACGTATGAAAAAAATTCGTATGTAAAACCCTTGTAGGTAACACTTACATACGAATTTCAAAATCCGTAGGTAATTTCCTGCTTATAAATTTGTACGCAATATTCGTATGTAACTACATATGAATTTCGTTCTTAGGTAATTACATACAGATCTGATTTCTAGGTAATTACATACAAATGGTCTGTAGGTAATTACATACGGATCTTGTTTGTGTATGTTCTAAAAAATTTCAATCGATTTTTTCTAGATTCAATCTATTGTTTTTTTTATTGAAATTTTATAAAGAACACTTTTAATCTTTCTTGATCACAAACTGTTTTTGAAAAAATTCATTAACTGAGATCACTATTAAAATTTTAGAAAACAGTAACTGGAAAAATTTTAATTAATTGAATTGCGATTTCAATTGATTATTTTTCAAGCCTATATAATTTGGTTTTGTTCAAGAACTATTGATTAAATTACAATCGGTTGTATGACGTTTCAATATGTTATTTTTCTGGTTATTGACTATCAATAAATTTTAAAAAATTGTTTTTCTGGGCACATATGAAAATTGATTTTTCATCAAGCTATTTGTGTTTTTAATTGATTGTTCTGTGTATATTGTGATTAATTGATATCTTTGTATATTAATTAATAAATATTTTCATTCTTTCCAAAAGTTTTACCAAAAATTAATAGTTCAATTCACCCCCTCTTGAAACTTCAGCCTATATAATTGTCAACAATTGGTATCAAGAGCAGGTTCTTGAAAATTATTCAAGTTTGATCCAAAATGGTTGAAAACAAACTTCCGTTTGCAGAAGGAGCCTCTATTAATAGGCTTTCAATGTTTTGTGGTGTGAACTATTAGTTCTAGGAAGTAAGAATGAAAATCATTATTAAATCGATTTATCATGGTGTTTGGGATAAGTTAATGGCCGATTTGTGCCTAAAGTTGTTGTTGATGGACAATGTGTTGATAAACCATGGTCTGACTGGACTAATAGTGAGAGCAATAAAGCTTAATATGACTGTATTGCTAAAAACATATTTACCTCATCTCTTAATTTGGATGAACTTTTCAGGGCTCACAGTGTGTATCAGTAAAGGAGATGTGGAATACCTTGGAAGTAACACATGAAGGCACTAGAGACGTTAATTGTGCTAGAAGGCATGCTTTAAGACAAGCATACAAGCTTTTCAGAATGAAGCAGGAGGAAACTATTGCAGATGTTCAAAAACAATCTAGAAACACTTCCGGAAATCATACTACTAACCATATTTCATATTTTTTAATTTTGAAACAATTTGACATTATCACTAGAATTGGAAAGGTCCCGTCTCCTATGCAAGATTTTTGACACTTTCCTGAAGTTGGTTGGATTAAAGTAAACATTGATGGAGTTGCAAGAGGTGCTCTTGATTTCGCAGCTTGTGGAGGTATTTTCAGGGGCAGTCGTAGGGAATATGTGGGTAGCCTTTCTTCTTTCTTAGGTGTTAAGCATGTATTGTTAAATTCATGTGTGTCATTTTTGCTATTGAATATTTTAAAAAGCTTTGGTTGGAGCGTGACTTGTAACATTTCATACTTTTCACATAATAAGAACTCTATCGCATAGAAATATATAATAAGCGTAAATATAAATCTCCATACATTTATCAGAGTATTTCAAATATGCTTCTCTACATGAGATTTAATAAAAATATCTTTATACAATCACAAATTAAAATAAAATAAACTTCTCCATTAGCTCAATGAAGAGTCACACCACATGTCAAATCCTCTTCTCACGTATAACACACGATCATCGCATTTTAAAAATTTAACAAACATCACACAAAAATAAGGATAAGCTAAAGAGTTTAAAGAAATGTTTATAAATTAAATTCCTATCTCAACCAAACTATAAACATCAAACTTTCATGATTCATCTCGTACATCACATTGTCCTTATCACATCCCTACAATAACTCATCATACATATACTGATTCACATACAAAGACGTTTGACTCTCTACTTTCAGAAGACTCGTGCATTGAATTAGACTCAGAGGCTAGCACCTGCTAGATGACCCTTCCAACTAGGAATCCACACAGTCCCAAATGAACATAACCTCATCTAACAGGGTAAATCCAAATATTTGTCTTGACCAACTCTTTTAAATTGCAGTTTTAGTTATATTGATCTCCTTCAACTCTCACCACCTAGTACCCTTCATCTATATGATTCTAAGGTACTAGTAGAGTCAGGATACCTCCTTCTCGACAAGTCCTCAAACAATGCATATCCTAACAATCTCAAGACGGGTATCTCCTTTCTTGAAGATACTATGTCTCGATCACCATACCATATCATTCACAAACATTTATACTACATCATACAATACACAAACATTTATTCAATTTAATTCAAATTCATCTAATTCATACTTAATAAAACAAGTAATCACAATATTAAAAATATTCAAACTAATTCCCCTTACTTGTATAAAGTAGAAACCCTCTAAGGAGTTCCAAAAACCTAAAATCATGGACAACCTAACTCGCACCAAGAGCTTCTAATCAATGATGTGACTACCTTATTAGAACAACAATCCCAATAGACCAACAAAGACTCATTCTGATGCCTCAGAGGACATAGGCAAAATATCCCTACCAAGAACATAATTGACCTAAAACTGACTTTAAGAAAGATGAGCAGAAAATAAACATACTCTGCTCAAGAATCTTATTAGACGCTATTGCTCTACTCGATGCTAGGAATGTAAGGGTGATCTCCGATCCTCAGTCTGAAAAGGAAGGAAGACAGAGTTTTACAAAAAAGATAGAGAAAAGGGAAAGCACTGCTTCTGATAGAGATGGTGGTTTTTATAAAAAAAAATGAAACCTGAATACTAATTTTTCATCTTATTTATATCTAAAACTAAATTATAGCTTCTAATATGTTTATATTCTAAATCTATTTTCTAAGATATTACATGACTCTTATTTGCTTTGTCAAGTTTTTGGTTCAACTAATATCATTCCTTGAACTATTAAAGGTAGATGATGTAAATGTTTGCGAATTTTAGAGTGACTCATGTCTTTAGGGAGGGTAATAGTTGTGTTGATAGATTGACTAATTTAGGTGTTGAAAATAGTGTTGAGTTTGTCTGGTATTCTACTTTACTTGATTGTATTAGGTTGGACTTTTTTCATAATATGTTTCAACACCCTTTGTTTCATTTGTAGGGAGTTTGTCTTGTTTTGCATGGGTTAGGTGCAATCCCCATGTATTATTTAGACAGATGATTGGTGGATTTTGGGATGTCAACCTGATTGAGATGTCAAAATCCATAATGATGCCTAACATGAGTCTTTTATAATAAAAAGATAGCTTCATTTCTATAGATATAAATACACACAAAAACATTAAGTAGTGGAATAATGACAACGTCTTCAATTCTCAACCCATTTCACATTAGAAGGACTATTTTATCCTTAAAAAAGTAAATAAATAAATACTGAGTTTCTTCACTTCCTGTTGGCTCACATGAAATTTAAACAAGGTATGAAAAATCCCAAAACTTATTTCAGTTAGAACCTATTTTCTATATTATATTGTTTTGAGAATCTTTCTCGCTTGTAAATGTTCAAACTAATTTTGTATTAGATTTATAGATTTATGACAATTTTTGTTTTCATTTCTCTTAGACATTGTCATTGCAAATCTAGTTTCAGTTCGATGCCATAAATTAAACTCTCTTTGTAGGATAATGTGTGAATCTTTACTAAAAACTCCTCTTTTTTACAATTCTATTTCTCTCATCATCCTATCTACCTAGCTAGATATTTTGAACAAGATCTGTCTATGACTTTTTATTTACCTAGCTAGATATTTTGAACAAGATCTGTCTATGAATTTTGATTGTCATGAACATAAATAAGGTTGTCTTGAATAGAATTGTCTTTAAAATAAGATTGTCTTCAAGAATATTGTCTTATTAGAACTAGAAGAAAAAATACCATCCATTTCATTTTGTTAATTTATATTAATGATCTTATCTCAACCGACTTGAAGTTAAAATATTGACATTATTTGTAGGAATGTAAAAAATGATTTCAAAGATGAATTATTATTCCTCTTAACCATTAATTGAGGGGTTTGGTTTGTTCTAATATGCTTAATAGTCTCATATTACTTAAAAGTCAAGTACAAGAACAATTTAAATATATCTTCTTTCCTTAATCCTTAGATGTATCTTTTAAGGATGAAACTGTTATGGAACTTCAAGATTTAAAATAGACAATTTCTCAAATTTGATGATTGAATCTAATATAAACTTGAGATAGTAACAAATCTTACTCCTAATATAATCTTGTATCCAACAAAAACTTCAAATTCTAAAAAGTCTAACATCTAATAGAGATTTTACAAATATAGCATTGAATTAGCAAGTTGTGGAGTATGGATTTAATGTTAATATCATACATTATAAGTCCTTAAAATTATGGATCAAAAATCAAAATTGTAAGAAAAAAAATCAAAATTATCAAATAAGAATTTAAACCAAAACTATTGAATATGTGTTTAAGTTCCAATAAATTTATAACATCATAGTGTAAAAACAACTAGAAGGCCCGTTATCACACATTGAGAGACCAATAAAAGAATTAGCATTATAACTACCTAGGACTTAAGAAAATATTTTTAGAAAAAAAAATTGTATAAATACTTAAACCAAGTTAAAAGTAGACAAGTTGAGATTCTTTCTTTCGGAAATACCACTAAATATATAACAATCTCCGTAAGATACAATAATTTTTTTAAGAGAAAGAATAAAAAAGTAGTTATATAATATGTAATATGTAAAATTTTATATGAAAAAAAGGTATGAACACTCATATAAGACTTGCCAGAGTAAGATAGGAGTCTACCTGTTATATCCATACTACATGAGTCATCCTTGTTTGTCATTAGAATATAAAACTGCAAAATATAATATAAAAGATAAATACACTTGTTATTTTATGATGACTTTCCTTTTTTTTTTCTCCTTAATTTATACATTAATATGAAATGGAACTTTATTTTTATTAATAATCACATTATTCTTTACAATCAAATTTTATGTGTTTTTTTTTTTTTTCTCTTCAACAAACTTTTGTATCAACCATGTTAAAAAAAATCAAGTTTTACGAGCCACTAGATGAATGATCTTTTAAAACTGAACATTATAATTAGTTTTTTTTTTTTTTTTTTTGTTTTTTTTTTTTTTTTTTGTGTGATTGTTTTCTTGTTTCCTAAATTCCTGCACACTACCGTTATCATTTTTTTTTTCAAACTTATTTACTATTAGAGGTATTAGATTTGTACACTTTTTTATCCATTTTTCTTATAAAAAATATGAATAAAACAAAATCAAATACAATGCAATCTAAACTAAATCGAGAAATAATTATATATTAAAAACTATAATAAAAATATAAAATATTATTTATTAAGATAGATTATAATTTATATATTAAATTATTATAAAATCTAATATAAGTTTGAAAAGAAAAACTTAAAACTAGTAATTTGCTGTAATAATATTTTGACAATTTTTACTTGTATACCAATAAGTAGGTGAGAATCTCTTATAATAATACAATATTTAAAATTTGTCTTATCAATTCATTATTATATTATTATAGTTAATTGTGAATAAGTTTATATAGCAAATAAGAAAATGTCACCAGCATATCTAATACCTATTTGAGTAATGTTATTCTGATAATGTGAAATTTTAATCCCTATTTCATACCGGAATAATTTCGTCAAATCTTCTTACGTAGCAAGGATATTTTTATCAATTGACAAAATTTTACGCATAAGGGTAATTTGGTCTTCTCGTTTGATGTGGCAGTGGGTTTTGATAAAGATATATAAATCTCTGCCACGAAATGTTGAAATCAAACGTAAAGAAGAGAAGAGGTGTGAGAGAACTAAGAGCTTGTGCGACAGACAACTATTGCGCGTTCGTTTGACAATCGAGAGTTATGGTTCCGCCTCTGCGACGACGATAGTTTGTGCTTGTGTGACGACGAGAGGTACAATTGAGTTGAATGAAAATACGGTTTTAGGGTCATCACGGGGAGAGAAGGATTTTGTGGCGGTGGTATTACAAGTGGAATTGTTTGGTCTTTGACATTTGTAAGTAGTTTATTGATTGTGTTGTTGTGCGTTGAGGTTGGCATTGTATGGATGAATATGGTATTTGTTTGTTACATTGTTGAAAACATTTGATAGGTGAAAAAAAAATTGAGAAGGTTTGCCTTTGTGGAGAAGTTTTGATTTTTAAGGTTTGGCTCGACATTGTTGAAAGAGAAAACATTTTATTGGTGAACTAAACTCAATATTGTTACACGAATAATGATTTTTGAGTTGTATAATGAAATAAATGAAGTAAGGAAGTTTGGAAATATACTTTTTTGGGGGGAAAAACTGAAAAGTTGTATGTGGTGTATTTGAGTAGTGGGTTGTAGATTGATAGCACAAATTGTTTGATATTATTTGGTATTATGGAATTGTTTTCATTTTGTAGGATTACAAAAGTTCAACTAAGGTGTCCCCTCATTAAAGGTTCGGTAACTTCTGATGTTTTGGAAACTTAGAACCAGTATTAATGAACAAAGGTGTATGAAATGAACATATTTTGGTCAATCAAAGCATGAGTAATCCTTATTATGGGTGCAATTGAAGAAGTTGAGAACTTAATTTACGAAAAAAGATCCTCATGAACACACCTCTGTGTTCAGTCACCAAAAGTTTAACTAAGGTGTCCCCTCGTTTAGCATGGGTAACTGATGTTTTGTAAGCTTATCACCAGTATTAATGCACAGATGTGTATCAATTGAACATATTTTGGTGAATCAAAGCATGAGTAATTCTTATTATGGGTGTAATGGAATAAGTTAAGAACTTTAATTGTGAAAATAGTCTTGAACATGTCTGAGTCTGAGTTCAGTCGTCAAAAATTTAATTGCGGTGTCCTCTCATTAAAGTTTGGGTAACCTCTGATGTTTTGGAAACTTAGAATCAGTATTAACGAACAGAGGTGTATGGAATGAAAATATTTTGGTCAATGAAAGGGTGATTAATCTTTATTATGGGTGTAATTGAAGAAGTTAAGAACTTAATTTGCGAAAATAGTCCTTATGAACATGTCTGAGTTCAGCGCCAAAAGTTCAACTGAGATGTCCCCTCGCTAAAGCATGGATAACCTCTGATGTTTTGTAAGGTCAAAACTATTATTAATGCACAAAGGTGTATAAAATGAACATATTTTGGTACATCAAAGCGTGATTAATCCTTATTATGGGTGTAATTGAAGAAGTTAAGAACTTAATTTGTGAAAATGGTCCTCATGAACACGTCTTAGTTCAATCGTCAAAAATTCAACTTAGGTTTTCCCTCGTTAAAGCTTAAAACCTCTCATGTTTTATCTTAAAATAAAAATTAAAAAACCTTAAATTTTAATTTGTCTTATTAATTTTTTATTTTAAAAATATTTTACATTTTAGATAAGATTTGAATGTTAGAAACTAAATCAAGTGTTTTTAAAATAAAAACACTGTGACTAAATGAAATAAAAATAATAATAATTACAATAAATAAAACTATAATAGTAATATATTGATATTATGAATAAAACATATTTATGAATATAAAAAAATTATATATGATTATTTAAAAAGAAAATAATAATATTAATAAAATAAAAATTAATTAACTAATTATTATATATTGTTAAAATAAATTTTTAATTGATAAAAAAATAAAAAGATAATATTGTATTTAATAAAATATAAACATTACTTGTTTTAAAAAAATAAAATAAAAATAAAAGATTTTTTTTAAAAGAAGAGAGAAAAAAAAAGAAAAAGAGAAAGATTAAAAAAAACTAAAATAAAAATATATTAACTCATTAACATTTTATAATAAAATATTATCTTTTTTACACGTCTCAAATAAATATATTAACGTATAAGAATTTCCAAATATCATTATTCTTATTAAAACAACGATTGCTTTCTCACCCAGTCCGTGATAATCAGCTCAACTCCACACAAATTGCACACAAATTCGTAATAAGAGGAAAAGAAAGTTTACTAAGTAGGAGAATGTGCTACATTTCTTTCCCTAATAAAAAAAAGTAAAGTTGGTCAAAATCGATATTTGTTTTGTAATTGAAATTTCACGCATAATTCATAATAAAATATAGAATGTTCAAAAAGTTCATATAATTTTTTTTTTCAGATTATCAATTACATCAAGTTCACTTTCTTAAATAAATAGATTCAGTTTAAACAAAATCTAATTTTAATTAAAAATTAATGTAAGTATTCAATTTATAACAATAATATAATTTAATACAAAAATAAAATTTACAATCCATATTAAAATCTTATAAATTAACAATAATAATAATAATAATATCCTCAATTACTACCAGAGAAATAATGTTTATAGAAAACATTGCAATACATATCAACAACATCAATTTTATTTTTTTTTTAGATAAAAGAATAAATAAAACTTTAACTCCTTCTTGTTATATTTTAACAGTTCAATACTAAAATAATTTTTTAATAATATTAAAATAGTAAATAATATTTATAATATTTGTTCAATCATGATAGAAAAAAAAAATACTTCCTTTACACTATTAAAGTGTTAAATTTTAGAAAACTGTTATATTAAATGAGGATATTTTAGTTTAGAAATAAAATAATTCATATTTTTAATGAACTTTCAAGAGAACTAAAACAATTACACCCATAACTAAAATAATACAACACTAAAGAATTAATAATCTTCAAAAGAATTAATTGAAATTATACCCATAAATAATATTATTTAATATTTGAAATTTAATGTGCACAAAAAGGTAGCACCATATATATAGATATAAATGTACACAGAAACATTCAGCAGCCGAGTAATGACAAAGTCATCAACTCTCAACTTACAATCTTAGACTTAAAAAAAAATAAAAAAATAAAAAAATAAAAAGTACTGAGTTTCTCCACTTCCTGTTGGTTCACACGAAATTCTAACCAGGTACGAAACTCACTCTAGTTCGAACCAGTCTTCTAGATTGCATTGTTCAAACTAACACTTTCGTATCAGATTCGTGACAGTTTTTGTTTTCATTTTTCTTTAACACTGTCGTCAGATCTAGTTTCAGTTCGGTGACATAAATTAAACTCTGGATATATGTGAATCTTTATTACAAACTTTTTCCTTTATTTACAATTCTATTTCTCTCATCATCCTATTTTCCTACCTAGATATTTTGAACAAGATCTGTCTGTGATTGTTTTGAACAGGATTGTCTCGAACATAAACAACTTGCGGTGAATTGAAGTGTTTTGAAATAAGATTGTCTTGAACAAGATTGTCTTGTTAGAACCAGAAAAAAAAAAAAAAAAAAAAAAGCACTCATCCCATTTCCTGAGCTAGAACTGTGTTGGGAGAACGCCTAGGTAACTGTTAGTTTCCACGAACCACCGTTTTCTCAGATTTTCCGAAACCTCCATCTCCGAGAAGGCAGAGTATAGATACAGAACTCTGGGGTCAAAATCTGGTTAGGGTTTTGCCTCGTCTGTGACAATGGATTACGCTCGAGACGGGAACGTGGTGCAAATAATCACAGGCGGGGGCGGAGGAGGAGAGAGCTGGTCCGGCGATCAAGCCGATTGGGCGACGGAGGATGAATACCGGTTTTGGAACAACAACAACAACGGAGACGCGGAATCGACGCCGTCGAACTCGAATTACGAGTCGCGGTCGGAGCCGCCGAGCAAAAAGTCCCGGAATTCGCAGGATGGGAGCTCAAACCGGTCAAAGGCTATAGGGAAAATGTTCTTCAAGACGAAGCTGTGCTGCAAGTTCAGGGCAGGGACTTGCCCTTACATCACCAACTGCAATTTCGCCCACAGCATTGAGGAGCTGCGCCGCCCGCCTCCAAACTGGCAGGAGATTGTGGCGGCACACGAGGAGGAGAAGGCAGTAATGGCAGAGCCAAGGGAGGAGTTTCAGATTCCTACCGTGGGGTCTTCCACCTTTGCAGGGGATACGATGCAGAGGTCCTACAAGGGAAGGCATTGTAAGAAGTTTTACACTGAGGAAGGGTGCCCCTATGGAGATAGTTGCACCTTCCTTCATGATGAGCAATCAAAGAATCGAGAGAGTGTTGCTATAAGCTTAGGCCCAGGGGGTTATGCCGGTGGTGGTGGTGGTGGTGGTGGTGGTAGTGGTGGTGGTAGTGGTGGGGGCGGTGGTAGTGGAAATGGAGGGGGTGGTGGTAGTGGTGGTGCTAATGCTGCTGGGAATGGGGCTAATTCCAAGCCCTCTAATTGGAAAACCAGGATTTGCAATAAATGGGAGATGACAGGGTATTGTCCCTTTGGCAACAAATGTCATTTTGCTCATGGTGCCACAGGTACCACGCTGTTTCCTTTCCCTGTTTTTATTATCTTTTCCCTTTTCAGTGATAACTTAGTGATCCTTGTGTGCTGTATAAAATGCTGCTAGAATTGGAAATTGTTTTGAGTTGTTGCTGTCATTCCACATTATGAGGTGTATTCATGATGATGGCACTTGATCTTAGATTGCTTTGTGTTTGTTATTATCCAATCTTGGATTTTATTTATTCATTTTATGCGGTTATTATAGTTATAGTTATAGTTCCTCCTGTTTTTATTTTGAGTATGGAATAACTACCTGTGTCAATGATTAATAATTTGATATCGAAATGTTGTATCAAGAAGAAAATTAAAGTGTGTGTGGCAGCTGGAGTAATCCTTGCAAACTTTTGTTTCAGCATGTTTGCATGCTAGAAAATCAGGCATGTGCACAGGGAATGCATGGTTCCTTTTACTTTTGAACAATGAAAGGCATAACAAACAACTCAAAATCTACGGCAAGAGAGAACTTTTGAGTTTTTAGTTTAGAAGTGTGGAAATTTAGCCCTCTCTTTTTCTGAAGTATCTTTCATTAACTGTGTTTCCTTATTTGAGATTATTGAGATTTTTTCCGTGCCTTGTATGCTTCAATATCTGAGGTTTCTTTTTATTACAAAAAATGAATCAGAAAAGCATAGGTTTTTAACTAGCAAGTTCAAAATGAAATAAAGGGTGCTGTTTACATCCTTGTAGCTCTGAGATATAGTGTTGTAGATGGAGTTGAAGCAAAAAAATCTTAAATTCAACTTTTGGTAACTGCTGTGTACAAAGCGGAAGCCACACTAAGGGAAAGGAAACTTTGTTAAACTAGTCCATTGACATACTTATAAATGGAGCCAAACCGAAATTAAACTATACTTGTCCACTGACATACCTACAAATGTAGCCAAACCGAAGTGTGAAGAAGCTGATTTAGGCAACCACTCAAACGGTGGGTTCTCTCCAACTACATAGTATTATTCCCGAGAAACTGTTATGTTAGGGCTTGAGAAACCAGAAACGCAACGAATGATTTATATTGGGCAACCTAGATTCCACACGAATCTGCATATTTAGGGACCATACATATTGTATTAAAATACATTTTTGGCTTCAATGTCAATAAATTCTGATTGTGTTGCTTTCTGATTTTATACAATTTAAATGACATGTTATGAAAAATTGGAAGCACTTGTGATGGTTATAATTAGAGAAATTCTATTGTGCTCTCTGAAATTTAAGGGCTTCGGTAATGTTATTCATGAAAGTCTTACTCCCTCTTTCTCTGGTTTGCCCAAATTCATTCAACTGTTGGCCCAAGGACAATTGTACCAAAATCCGAATTTATATGGGTACCATAGAATATGTCTTGCAATCACCGCAGTCATTTAGTTTATACTACCTATGTGGTTCTACATATAAAAAAACTAATACCTAATTCATCAGAACCAATAAACATAGAGTTAAGTTAGTTAATTTTAATTGATAATGTCAGAAATGTAAGATGTATTCGAAAAACATGTATAGAATTAAATGATTCAAGAAATAATTTTTCTTTAACCAATGGGAGTGACTATTTTTATTGATAACTCAATACATGCATCCACTCTAATGGGAAATGAGTGCATATCTCATTAATAGACTCTTCAATAAATTAAGAGTATAAAAAAAAATCAGTAATAATACATTTGAAAATGGTTCTATCATTCTATGTTTCTCATAAAAAGGATAAAAATGTTTGTCCTCATTTGTTTCTTAAATAAGTACTAGTAAATACAATTGGAATATTTCATGGAGAATGCAGAAATATGTGTGAAATATACACTTAATCATGCCGTGCTTCTTATTTATTTTTACTTCTAAATGTTCATCGCCCATCATTTTAATGTCTGCCTGAGAATGCTTGTATTTGTATTTTTTCAGTGGATGTATGTTGGCTTGAATTGATTATCCATCAGATATGTACCTAGTAGTAACTAGTAATACATGTTGACACTCATCTGACTCTGATATTGTGAGTACAGAGTTGCACAGATATGGAGGAGGGCTTATGGAAGGAGAAAGCAGAGATGCTGCTTCTGTGGTTGGCAGTGACACAAACAAGGGAGCAGCTTCAAAAGCTTCTGCTGATAACGTGGTTGCTGCGGTTACTCCTGTTGCCCATTCTGATGTGTATCATATTGGAGTCCCTTCACAAAGGCCTTCCATTGTGATTCAGAGGCCAGGGCAGAGAACTCATCAGAAGTGGAAAGGTCCAGATAAAATCAGTAGGATATATGGTGATTGGATTGATGACATGGAATAGAGTTATAATCCCAGTCATGGATGGAAACCACTGATGAGGGCTTATGTACCATGAAAAAAAGTGAATAGGCAATGATTTTTCATTCGCATGTTATAATTTTATCAGCTAATTTCTCTTATGATCCTTAACTTGTAACGGAATAACAGTTTAGGTTTTCTCGGATAACTGTCTTGTACTATTATGTTTTTGCTGGTGTATTCACCTTCCTTAATACGCTGCTTCTCTGGTGTCTGAATGTGGCAACAGTTTCCTTGTATTTGCATTTCGGATAGTTGTTATTTTAGCAAGAACTTATTGTTTTGCTGGCGTTGTCCTGATGTAATGAGAACCATTTTAAGGATTTTCCAAAAGATACTTGTGTGAATAGAACTCACAAAATATTTAATGTTATATATTTATAATATTTTCTTTGAAATTTCAAGCTTTTACAATGTCAGAGATTTTACAGATTATCATTGTTTCCTTTACACATTTTTATAATTTAAAGGCGTTATAGGATTTTTTTTATTGTTAATTCTATTAAAAGTAAGATGGTATAATTATTATCAATTTATTTTCTCTTTTCTTTCTTACAATGTTTTTATATTTATTTAATAGATATAAACTTGTCTTATAGAGATAATACTAATTATTTTATAAGGGCAAAATAAAAAGTATATTAAATTATTCATTAAAAAATAAATCTTGTGGGGAACAATTAACCTAACAACTTTTATTTCTTGCTAGTGTTGCGAAAACCGGCTTGATCATTGTGTAACATAATTTAACAAATTTAATCTAATAATATATGGAATAATAAATAAAATTTAAGACAACATGATTCCATTTTGAATTTTAAAACATTATTGTAATAAAATAACTATATTCAAAATCATTTTTTAATAGAACATAAATTCACAAATAAAATATAATAATACATTTCATAATATATATATATATATATATATATATATATATATATATATATAATGAGTCAATTACGTTACTGAGTTTTTTTTATTGACCCAATATAGTCAAACTGAATTGAATTCTATGTTAGAACTTCTAATTGTATTTTATTTAAAAACAGGATATAGTGATTTTATATTTAGAGAATAATTCGGCTAAGATGTAGGTATTTGTTTCAGTATTTAATTAAATATTGTGATGAGTCAAATTTGTGAATGATACGAGATAAGTAACGAGTAAATAATGTTCAGACACTAGTCCTTTCTTCCTTCTCACAAGGAATGGCTGAAAACCAACCCTTTCCACCCTCCCCTACCACCCCCAACACGTCTTCGTATCTTCTCCTACCATTCATTCATTCATTCTCTCTTACACATTTTGACCTCTACAATCCCACTTAACAAAAAACAATAATTCAAATAATTTAACCCTTGCATGGTTTCAAACTCCTCTCATCCATGCAAACAACCAAGAACACAAGGTCCGGAATAAGCCACTCTCCGGCGAACTCAACCAGCGAAACCGCCCCTCTTTCTCCTCCTCCGGGCAATGTCTTCGGTGGAGAACGACCCGGCACCGACTGGGCCGCCGAACAACACCCCGCCAGCGCTAATCGCCTTCACGCTGGGTGTGCTGGTGGTGTGCTTCGTGGCCTTCAGCATCGTCTACTTGTGCAAATACTGTTTCACCAGCGTCATCCAGACCTGGGCCTTTCAACGCACAGCTTCGGGTTCACTCATTCGTCTCACGCCCCATAGATCTCCCCCGAGGGGCCTTGACCCTTCGTTGCTTCAGGTCTTCCCCACCTTCCCCTACTCCTCCGTGAAAGACCTCAGGAAGGATCAGACGTACAGCTTAGAATGCGCCATCTGTTTGGTGGAGTTTGAAGATGACAACATGCTTCGCCTCTTGACTCTCTGCTGCCATGTCTTCCACCAGGACTGCATCGACCTCTGGCTATGCTCTCACAAAACCTGCCCCGTTTGTCGCCGAGACCTTGACTCTCCACCCGACCAAACTCTCAACCCCGCCAACGTCGTTGTTTCCTCCACCAGCGGCGAGATACGCATTGATGTAAGAGAAGAAGAAGGTGGCAACCAAGTGCAAGCGCAACCACAACTTGAGCAACATCAACCTGAACGTGGAAATGGACAGGAACATGAGGTGGTTGGTGAACAAATCTTTGTACGGTCGCATTCCACGGGGCACTCCATAGTTATGATTAGAGGGGAGGGGACTGATGAGGGAAAGGATGATGACAAGTACACATTGAGATTGCCCGAACATGTTTTGAGAGTGAGGCATAATAACAAGCATAATTGTACCAGGAGCTGTGCAAGTTTTAAGGACATTACCAAGCTTGATCCTCCTGCTCCTCCTGCACCTTGCAGTAATTGTGGCTTTGTTCAACCCCAATCACCGAGTTGCTCCTCTTCCGCGACTCATACTCAGAAATCTTGAACACTGCATCTTAAAATTTAGAGTTTGCTGCTTTTGCTGCATGTATCTTGAGATAGAAAGCAATACTTTGATGTAAATGGTTGTTGTAGAGTAGATAGGCAATTAGGATATTGACCTTTTGAGTTGGAAGGTTTTCATGTGTTTATAGTGGGACTTTTGTAAAATATTTCTTTCACTAACTCATTAGTTGAAGGTTAAATTACCATACACAATTTGGTTTACCATATAATTAAATATGTACTATAGTCTTTCTCATTTCATGTGTATTTTTAAATATTATTTATTATTACACTCAGTTTTTTTAATGATCAGTCTTTTATTTTTAATGTCTATACTTAATCTTGCTTTCATCTCTTTCAATATCAATTATTAAAATATTTTTATAACATATTTTAAATTATTTATAGCATAATTTAAATTATTTTTTTAAATATATGTAACTTTTTTACTAACATATATATATATATATATATATATATATATATATATATATAACTAGGATTTTGAAAAATAAAAATTGTTATGCAGGCACCAATTACATATAACTATAGAGTAAATAAATAATGTCTTGGCTTGCAACTAAACCATAGTTCTGTTCTACAATTTCAACTTAAAAAGTAAAACAAATGGCCAAAAATAAAAACTCACTTATCATTGGAAAACCTTTTGTCCGCATGGTCTTAAACTCCTCCCATCCATGCAAACAACTAAGAAAAAGGTTTTCATGTGTTTCTACTTCATATTTTTATGGAAGCTAGGATGATCCCTGATTTTTGCCAAGTTGGCATTTCAATGCTACTTAGTAGAGAAAAAATGTCAATGTGATAGTAATATAAAAATGTGGAATGAAATTGAAATACTTAGGTGACATAATCTTGTAAATTGTGGTGTATATTTGAAAACTTTAATATTGTGAAGAGAGTGCAGGAGAGGAAAGTACCTGAACGAGTTTAATGTATTTAACTAAAAAGTAAAATTGTTAGCAATACCAATAATAGGAAGGAAATATATTCAGTATGGACCAAACAAAATAACAAAAAGCATGCTAGATAGAATATCGATATCCACGGAATGAATAGAATATTGGTTAAGAGGTAAACCGTGTGTCTAGGAGAGACAAGTATCTGTATCTGACCGTTGTGCTTTAGTTTTAATATTGATTAGAGTCCAACAATCTCTAATCTTAATAACATACTTCAAGAAATGTAGTATACGTGCATAGAAAACAGAAATAGTATATTAGAAGGAATGTAGAATACATACATAGAAAACGGAAATAGTATGATTAAAAGAAATGTAGAACACATGCATCGAACAAGGAAATGATATGACTAAGAGGAGACATGAAGAAGTATAATGGAACAAGGAAATGATATGATTAAGAAGAAATATAATAAAGCTAAAATATAATCTAAATGCTTGGATTAGAGATGTTGGGTGTACCCAAACAAAAATCAGAAATAATAATGACAATTGGAAACCTAACAAATATGGATAACAAAAGTAATCTAAATGAGGATATAAAGATAGAAAGAATGAGTTAATGAACTTAACTGGTAAATAATAAAAGACTCAATTCTAAAATAAAAACTAAGAATTAGATGGTTAAAACATAAAATACAATTCAAGACATTTTCACTTATTGATTAGATGGAGAGATCAATAATAAGAATGGAGAGATCAATAATAAGAATGAATGGAGTATAAGTGCACCATAACTAGTGTGAAAAATAAATTAAGGTTAAAGAAGTGGTTAAAGAATTTTCTTAGATGTTAGTGTAAATGATTGTTGTAGAGTAGATAGGTAATAGGGATATTGACTTTTTGAATGTGAAGGTTTTCATGTGTTTCGGCTCCATATTTTTGAACTAAAATAGGATGTCTGATTTTTGTTACAGTAGTTATGGTTCAGCTACTATAACAAGATTCCAAACTACAGCTTTCGTAAAATATTCTTCACTGACTCTATAATTTCATATAATAAATTACCATATACAATTTAGATATTTGTTTACAATATAATATTTCATATAATAAAATATTTACCCTAGTTAGTTTCTCGTGTTTTTTAAATATTATCTATTACAGAAATTGTTTTTTCAATCATTTCAAATTAACAGTGCTTTATGTGTCTACTTAATCTTGGTTTCATCTCTTTCGATATCAATTATTAAAATATTTTTATAGCATAATTTAAATTATTTATACATGTATATATATTTTAAATATAATCAATATTTATATAAAATATTTTATTATAAATTCAATATAATATATATTATAAAAATTTATTTAATATGTAAAAACCTATTCTTTTACATGTTAAAATTATATTTATTATTTTATGTACTACGTTATTTCTCCCATTGCTACTATTATTTATATCTTCTTTACACTTACTAAATCATTCAAATTCTTAATTATTCAATTCCATCACAAACTATAATAACTACTACTGTTACTATTATTTCTTTTGTTTTTATATTTTATTTTAAAATATATGCAACTTTTTCACTAACATATATAACTAGGATTTTGACAAATAAAAATTAGGATTTTGACAAATAAAAATTGTTACGAAGGTTAGACAGTTGGGTTGATCAAGATAGGGTTCTATGTCCCGTATCAAGCGAGAGAGAATAGCAGAATACCGATCACCTACATATGAAGCAAAGCCGGCCTGCACGAAGTATGTATATAAATAATGTTATGATACGAGCTCTATGTCTCTCATCTTTCTTATGAGGAGAGACTCAAACTCAATCATTCCAAATCATATATTCATGTCTTGACTTTCAACTAAACCATTAACAATTGTGTCCTCTACCATCTCAATAAAAACGCAATCTTACCTCATAAAATCTTTATTTGTCGACGTTATTGCATGGTCTCAAAGTCATCTTATAAGAAACAAAGGTTTTCATGTGTTTATGGAAGTTAGGATATAAAAGTGTCAATATGTTACTCACTTGTGATCTGAGTAATATAAGAATGTGGAATGAAATTTAAATACTTGGAGTGACAGAATCCTACAAAACATGGTGTATATTTGGAAAGTTTAATATTGTGAAGAGAGTGAGTGAGAGGAAAGTGATAAATATCAAGGCTACTTACGAAAGATACATGAACGAGTTGAATGTATTTAAAGGAAAAGTAAAATTGCTAGCAATACCAATAGTAGGAAGGAATAAATTGGTAGCAATACTAATAGTAGGAAAGAAATATATTCCGTACAGATCAAACAAAACAACAAAGAGGATGCTAGATAGAATCTTGGTATCCAATGAATGAATAGAAGAATGGTCGAGATGTAAATCGTGTGTCCAGGATAGATAAGTATATGACCATTGTGCTTTAATTTTAAAGACGTTACTGATAGATTGGGGTCCGAAACCATTTTGAATATAGGATGCTTAACACACAATCCTTAATTTTAAAACATAATCCAAGAAATGTGGAATACATGCATAGAAAATGGAATGGTATGACTAAAAGAAATGTGGAATACATGCATAGAAAACGAGAATGGTATGACTAAAAGGAATGTGAAATACATGCATAGAAAACAAAAATGGTATGACTAAAAGGAAAGATGGGAAAGCTAAAATATAATCTATAGGCTTGGAATAGAGACGTCTTTGGGTGTATCGAAACAAAAAAGCAAGAAATAATAACAACAATTGGGGACCTAGACAATATGGATGACAATAATAACCTAAATGAGGATATGAGGATAGAACAAATGAAGTTACTTAGTGAACTTAAACTGGTAGATAATAAACAAGACTCAATTCTAAAACAAAAACTAGAGCTAGATGGTTAGAATAGGGGGATACAATTCAAGGTATTTCCACTTATTGATTAGATAGAAAGATCAAGAATAAGAATGAAGGAGTACAAGTGCACGATGACTAATGTAAAAAACCAAGTAAGGTTAAAGAAGTGGTTAAAGAGTTTTCTTAGAAGAGATTGAGTGTGACAACCTACGCCAATATTAAGCTTGAAATTGAATTATAATATTTAACAGATGACGATAACACGATCTGGACTAACCAAATTGGGGAGTTAAAATTAAATAAGTAGTGTGACAATGAGTAAGTACCAAAAGTCTTAGACTAGAACAGTTTAAGTTTCATTTTATCAATAAAAAATTGGGAGTCTATAAAGCAAGACATCATGCAGGTTGTGAACTATTTCCAATCCTTTAGGAACATTCCTAGGGACTATAACACATTCTTCGTAACCTTAACCCCCGAAAAAAAGATGACCCAATACGTTTGGAGGAGTATAGACCTATATCCCTAGTTGGGTGTATGTATAAGGTTATATCTAAAGTATTGTCTAATAGAATGAGGAAAGTGCTCCTAAAAATGATTGACAACCCAAAATCGAAATTCATTAAGGGTAGATGAAGTGGTAAAATAAATTAGATGAAAAAGGAAGAGGAGGGTGATAATTAAGGTAGATAATGAAAAAGTCTACAACTCGATGAGTTGGGAATTTATGTACTACACAGATGAGTATATTAGGTTTTTGTAGTAAATGGATAAGCTCGATAAAAGTATGCATGAAATTATCTACAATATCAAATACTGATAAATGGAAGCCCAAACTATGAATTCAAGCCAACAATAAGTCTAAGATAGAGGGGCCATTTTTTTTTTCTTAATAATAGTAGAGGGATCATCTGGGATGGCCAAACAGGCGACTAAAAAACAACGGTATGACAGAGTAAAGGTAGGAAAAATGAATTAAGGTTAATATCTTGCAGTTTTTTAATGATACTTTATTTGTTTGTGAAGTTAAGAATAAGAACATATTAGTAATAAAAAAATGTACTTAGATGTTTTGAGTTGGCATTAAAACTTAGGGTCAACTTCTACAAAAGTAGGAAAGGAGCGATGTGTAACATCCCAAGAATTTGTAATATTTGAGAAACAAAAGTGGAATTTTTATGTATATTCATGAGTAGACAATACATTTTAGATATCGTCTACCACAAATATAAAGCAGGCCATCCAATATGAAATATCGTCTAACTAGTCATATGAATTTGTATACTATTAATTCTTATGAAATTGTGATTGTTAGAAAGTTTCGTCTAATTAGGAAAAGCAATAAGATGAATCACTATTAAAGATATCTTGATTCATTCTTGATAGATACTCATTTGGAATTTGTACAAAAAAATAATTGTAGAGGAATATCCTTATCAAAAGAAAGGATAAGCTCTGAAAGATAAAAATTTGGACAATATTTAATGCTATAGATAAAAATTACTTTAAATCATTGCCATGTCGGAAAACTACTATAGTTCATATAGTCTTTCAGAAATTTCCAATATAAAAATAAATCTTAGAATCAAAACAAATAGAAATTAAAGAATAAAAAAACAATAAATAATGATTACAATAACCTCAATAACAAACTAGAGATAAACAAATTACACTAAAATTCAGAAGAATGCATAAGAGAACGAAAAGGAAGAACCAAAACTAAGGTAAGGGAAAGGAGATATATGTATATATTGTATCTGTTTTCAGTTTTTGTGAGGTACCCCTAAGCCTCACATCTTAATTTTATTACATTGTCCTTATTCGAATTCGACGATTTTTGACTTACTAAACTTTTATATGTTTAAAATTAACTTCATATGATAGAAAGGTCCCATGATCATGTTGTACCGAATTGAATGCTTGTCAGTGGAGGATTACATTCCTTAGGGATTAAATGAGTGGAAGATTATATTAATGACTGGAGGGTGATGTTGTTGAATGTTCATTTATCCGAACTAGTCACTGAAATTGTCATTCTTATAATATATCTATTGATACTTAACTCTGATAAACTTTATGTTTTATTAATGTTCATTATTTAAAAGAAAAAAAAACTATTTAGAGACCAATTTTTAGCTACCAAATAAAATGATTGTTAATTGTGACCAAAATAATCACCAAATTAGGTTTTGGTTTCTAAATAACTATAAAATAAAAGTAATGATTGAATTTAGTGACCAATTAAGTCAAGATAATTGGTATCTAAAACTAATTTAGATATCAATTATCTTGTCTTAATTGGTCACTAAATTCAATCATTACTTTTATTTTATAGTTATTTAACAATCAAAACTTAATTTGGTAATTATTTTTGTCACAATTGGCAATAATTTTATTTGAAAGCTAAAAATTGGTCTCTAAATAGTTTTTTTTCTTGTAGTGATTATAGATACAATATTAATTTCATATATGTATATCTCACTTTTCCCACTCTTTTTGTTTTTGAATTGCATATATACATCCGAACCAAATAGATATCCCAGTAACCTTAATCGTTTTACAACAAACATCTCAGCTCTATTATCAGGAGCTGACTGAACTACAGATGCAACGAATAGTATGGTCACATTGGGAAGTTCTATGTTGATGTTTACCTCAAGTTGGAATATTCCTTTGGTTTTGGATGAACCTATCATTGTTTCCTTCTACCTGCCACCAACCCTCCAGATGAAGATGTAGACCGTTATATATGTTACCATTTCAGTACTATTAAATGTGTATTTTTATAAGAAAATATAGTACTAGTCGGATAATAGGGATTGTAATCCCTAAAATTTATGTGTAAATAAAACTAGTAAACTACGAAATAGGAGTACTGTATGTAAATTTCTATAATAATATTACAATAAAACTAAATATATTTTTAATATCTTTCCCTTAGTAAGGAAAAATTTATGTTATGAGAATAAGTATGACATCTTTTTTCTTAGATATCATGAAGTTTCTCAAATTATGTTAGGTGAAAAACGTTAAACAACATTTATAAACAATTATTTAAAGAGTAGACAAAATAAAATCACCATCTTATAAATAATATTAAGATAGTCATTTTCCTTAGCCTATCAAAGTGATATATCTGCACTATTTCTCATTAAGTAATGAAGTAAGACTAAACCTATCAATAGATAAACTTGTAATATTTTACTTGGACATCTATAATTTGACATCCAGGATTGACTAAATGATAAGTATTTTTCTTTTCTTTCACCTTGAACTTTAATCACCTATTAAGATCTAGTGAATATATTAGACGAAAGAAATATGTCTTTAATACACTTATTACTCTTAATAGATAAAGTTAATAATCTCGAGTACTAAAGATTCTTGCTTCTGCAAATATTTTGAGACAAAATAACATAAGACGGAATTTTGTTAGATGATATATTCTCTAATAATTATTCACTTATATTCTTTATATATATATATATATATATATATATATATATATATATATATATATATATATATATATATAATTTATAATTAGACGTCACACGGTGCATGTTGAGAAGGATGCATCAGACTCTTTTGCTGTGACGTTATACTACCACCACATGGAAGTACTTTTCAAATACTTAGGAATGATTGTAGGAAAAATTCAAGGCAACAAAAATTTTGGCAACACATGGTGGATAAAATTAAGAATAAACTCACAAGATGGAAATGTAAGCTTTTGTCAATTGTTGGTCGTAATATGTCTCAATAAGTCTGCTATCACAATCCTGCCACTTTATTATTTGTCATTGTTTAAAGCCTTTATAAGTGTATGCAAATCAATAATGAAAATACAATGAGACTTCCTTTGGGGGTGAGGAATTGAGGGGCGAAAGATAGTTTTGATCAAATGGGACAATCTATGTAAACCAAAACTAGAGGGAGGGTTAGGTATCAGACATATTGAAAAGGCTAACATAGCTTTAATAGCTAAATAGAGGTAAAGATGATGGAATTCTTATTGTATGCAGCTGTTTTCAATCCAATTAAGCCATGGAAAATGGAGCAAATAACAGTTTGAACAATGCAGTGAGTGTGGATGAGAATCGAGTGATTCAAAGCAGTGGAAACTTCAAGGAAATGGAAGCAATGACATGTTGTAGTTGAGTGAATTAGTGGAACAAGGAGATTAAGAGAGGTTAGGTCAACTCTCAATTGGAATTTCTAAGCTACACTTCTAAGAGAAGCTAACAAAGATGAAGCTTAAGAACCAAATATGCTGGAAAATTTCAACAACATAACACTAGTTCAAATCAAGCTTAAATTATACAACACTATGCACTCCTTTTTATAGAGTATATTCCCACTCTGGCTTCTAGAGCAAGCTCTCTAATTCTAGCTTCTATGACAAGCTTCTAACCCTAACTTTTATGACAAGTTTCTCAAACCTAGCTTACACTTCAAAACTCTCATAAGGTGACGATAAGTGACACAAGGAGAGAGCTTCTCCCATACCCTAACTTGGACATCCAACATTATTTATGGGCTTTAAAGCCCAATATACACTACATGACCCAAAATACAAGATCCAAATATATTCTACTTGGTACAAATAAAAGGCCCAAATTATTCAAAACTACATCTCTCTATTTGTTTATGTATTTGATTCCTAACCCTCTCATGCAATTTCTTGATAAAATCAACCTTGGATACTCCTTTTTTATGTATAAACTCATGTGGGTTAGGTGATGTAGTAAGAGGATTGAAACATACACAACCTCAAACGGAGAGATCCTAGTAGTCTTATGGACTACTCTGTTATATGCAACAATCAATATAGGAAAGGTATTCATACCAAGATTTTTTATTTCCCTTTAGGACTCCCTTAGCATAGCAAAGAGAAGTTTTTTCGTAAATACCTGATAAGTAACAGGACGAGTAGCATGACATCTTGTTTTAGACGAGATTGGTAGTGGCTAGGTACTACTCATATCCCCCTCGACATGTTATCATCCATAGGTGAAACATTTTTTTTTTTGTGACATGCCTTTATGGTCCTAACATCTTTCATAAACTCCCTCCTAATTACAATGAAATGCGTGGTTTTAATCTCCAGATAGCCACATTAGTTATCATATTGCTAATAATATTCATTATCGCTCTTAGATTGAAATATGTTGTTTTTTCTATACAAATTATTCTTTGAGTACAAATTATTCTTTGAGTCTTTTTGGTGAGTATTCTTACTTGTTTAATAATATGATTTTTATTTGTTTTTTTTTCAACTAGCTTTATAGTCACAATTTATTTCATTTCAATATATGACACAACATGATACTTAATCTTTGTCATATTTTATTCTTCTCTCTATATTAAAGATTCACCAAATAAATTACTCCCATACCTTGTACCAAAGATATCAATAAATATGGGTACCAACAAACATATCTTCATTTGGTCATGAAATTTTCATAATTATACTAAAGAAAATCTCAAATATTATTTCTAAGAGTTATACTACATGTCACCATATAACTAACAAATATGTACCTTCGGAAGTATGAACTTATTAATTTCAAATTGGGTAACAAATAATTTTGAAAAATCTCTCTAAAAAGATGTAAACCCATGAAACATGCCATTGAACTAATCGAAAATGATTTCGATGAACATTTACGTCACACCGTTAATCAACAAAGTTATAATAAAAATTATTAAAAAATTATGAAAATATATTTTATACTATTTAAAAAGATTTAAGTCTAAAGTAAAGTAAAAATACAATATAAAAACAATATATAGGTTGAGACGATATTTTATAAATTAAATTTGTAAGATTTTAAGGTTTTGGGATTTATAAAATTCAGTTAAGCTTTATTAATTTGGATTATTGTGAGGCAAACATAATTTATTATAATGCTAAAATGAAGAAGATTGAAGTATTTTTTATTATAATAATTGATTATGAAGATTTTTCTATTTTTATTATAATAATAAATAGTAATAAATAAAATTATTAATGATAAATAAAATTATTAAGTACGAAGTATTTTACCCAATATTGGATAAGCTAGAAAAAGAAAAAGAAAACACAAAAAATTCATTGAGTTGAAAAGACATGGGAGAAAGAAGGAATGGGACTTCGACGGGAAGGTAGTGTGTAGTGTGAGTATTGTTCCCCTGTCCCGTTCTCAGTTTCTGTGATTCTCCGTCTTCGACCCCAATTTCACCGTTGGATTTCATCGATGGATCCACCTCTGCCTAAACCCTCCTTCAACCCCAACAAGCATCTCAAAGAACAGTTACTCTCTTCTCTACCTTTCTCCCCTGTAACAATAATCCTCAAATTTTCACCACTGATCTCGTATTTCCTTTCTCTCAATTTTGCAGATTTGTTAGCAACTTGACCGGATCCTCTATGTCGGAAATCGTGGCCCTTACAGTGACTATTCCGGTGAGTGACTCTGCCATTTGCATGCTCATTCATACCAGCTTCAATGTGATGCCGTCGTGGTTGTTTTGTGTTCCCATTACAGGTTCTGGTTCTTATTCGTCACTCCCTCTCCTCCATTTCCGTTACTGGTCAGTTCCTTATGGCGCTTCAATTTAGAATTTTTAAATTTATATATACTTTGGCACGACATTTTGGCTATGCTCAATTGCAATATTTCGTTTAATTTCCGCGTGACTCTTTTTCTTATCGCTATGTTTTGGGGGCAGAACTTGGGTTACTGATAGTGTATAAGGCTGTCACATTAGTGTTTGAAAATATGAAAATTAAACGAAGTCTCTTAGAGTACAATTAATCTGCGAGGCATTTTAGTCCTAAATTAGAAGAGTCAAGTATAATTTTAACATATGTTTAGTGTTCAGAATGATAATAACTGGACAAGTTTGTCGACTTTTATACCTAGAAATTTCAGGACTTAAAAGAATTTTCTTAGCTTTAAGGACCAATTTAACAGTGGTATACACCTTTAGGGACCCAAATGGTATTATATCCTTATGTTTTTATAAGCTCAGGTCTATGTTTCTGTTGTTTACTACAATGAAAGCTCGTTATTATATTCTTACTGATTGCTTGATTTTCTTTTTATTTTTTATTAATTATAGGTGCCTCCCTGAGGAAGAAAAATGACGATGCACCTTCCGGTAAAAGGAATTTCAAATCATACTTAGCCACATTGTCTCTGGACTTTCTTGTTATTGTTGTTCCTATGCTCTTATTTTTCACTGTAAGTGCTCCCTCCCTAGTACCAGTTGCATGAGATGTTTTGCCAACAAATTGAAAAGGTGTGGCATGAATGTTGTTACAGCTTGTTTAAGTGTAGTGTAGCTATTCTTAGTAACAAACATTTGGTCGTAAGTTCCCCTCATTGTTTATTATGTAATTACCACGATGAACTTGGTGATAGGTACTTGCAAACTGGGCCTATATCTTTGCATGTTCGTTTACTATATTGGCATTACTATATATTGCAACCAAGAGGTAATTTTGCAGTTTTGTATTGGTAACTTTCTTAAGGTATATGAACTTTTTTATGAAACAAAAAATTAAGGCCAAAAGTTTCACATGGACCAAAGTAGATAATGGCTCATTCTGTACACAAACTGCAGGTCTGGTGGCTCATCTTCTTTTGAAGGAGAGCCCAATTCTCTCCGGGCATATGTGACTTCTTACAGGGTTCTTGTGGTATGAAGTGCCATATAGAATTCTTTATTCCATTGTTCTGATTGTCTTCTTGTTTTCATGTTGATGAAAGTTGTTTTTGCAGATGATTATAACATTCTTGTGCATCTTGGCTGTTGACTTCAAAATATTTCCTAGAAGATATGCGAAGACTGAAACTTATGGAACTAGTTTGGTATGATTCTTCTGCAGTTCTGACACGATTCTGAGAATGAAACACATGTTTTACGAATAGAAGAAAAGAGATTTCATTTAATATGATTCTTATACTTCCTAGCCAACACTTCTCTCAACAACTTCAAAAGTTGAAGTACACAAGTTGAATTTAGCTTATTGGAGAAACCCAATTTATTTTGTTTTTTATTTTCTTCTCCTATAAGTTCTAGAACTTTATCCAAACAAATTATGTGCATATTTTTTTTATTAAGGAGGATTTCTTTTCGTTCCTTAAAATGGTAATATATTGTTATGGAGTGCATTGATTGTCTTGTGGCGAGGCAAAATAGGTCAAGTCACAATCAAATTGTGACACTTGGATTGTTGTGTTCTTAAATAAAAAGAGTTATGCCTTAATTATAACCTATAATATTTGACGTAATGGTAAGTATTTGATCCAACAATTAGTATCAGATTCAAGGTCACTAGTTCAATTCCAAGTAGGATAATTGTTTAAGAGGATATTGTTGCAGGTTGCATAATTATTTCGTGGCGTAGGCCAGGTACGCTGAGTCACAATCGAAGACTTTGATTCCTAGTGGGACAATTGCTGATAGGGTGATTGTTACAGGGTGCATCAATTGTCCTGTGGTGCAAGCCAGGTCAGACAAGTCATAATCGAATTATGACGCTTGGTTTGTTATGCTCTTAACTAATCATTGATATCAGAACCAAAGTCACGAGTTTGATTCCCCGTGGAACAATTGTTCAAGAAGAGATTTTGCAAGTTGAAGAATTATCTCATCGTGTAGGCCAAGTGAGCCGAGTCACACTCGGAGAGTTCAATTCCTAGTAGGACAATTGTTGAAGGAAAGATTGTTGCAGGATGTATCAATTGTTTCGTGGTGTAGGCCAAGTGGACACAGTCACAATATCGTGACACTTAGGCTGTTATGCTCTTAAGTGAAAAATTTGCACTCTAATTATAAGTTATAGCTTTTGACCTAGTGTTAAACACTCAATCTAATATATACTTATTACGTGGGTGATGTATGACTAGAAAAGGAGATGGGTGTTTGTTTGTGTTTGGAGTTGGAGAAGATAACATTTTTTTATTTTAACACAACTTAATTCTCCTTTGGAGTACAGTAAAGTTATAAATTTTGATCTCTCTGTCTTTCTCACTTCAGCTATTTATTTTATTGCCATCTTCTCTTATTCACCTAAATTCTTTTTGACAATATTTCTAAACTCAATATCTTCAATAGATTTGATTGCTTTGTTATGATTTGGGATTACTTTTGCATTCCAGATGGATCTTGGTGTTGGAGCATTTGTCTTAGCAAATTCACTAGTTTCTCGGCAAGCACGGAATATTGCATCAGCGTGAGTCATTAATTTCAACCCTATCTAATGTCTCAAGGCTCTAGTATTATTCATAATTCACTAAATGACCTCTTGGAAATTAATTTGTGTAAGATGCTTTTTTATTTGATAAATTATAAGATGTTTTACCTAAATGAGTTAGAGAACTTTGCTGACAATCCTAATACTGACTGAAGAGGCTGAAGAGGCAATGTGAACAAAATGAACCTTGCTGACAATCTCTTAAAACTAAGTTTCTCATTTTCTCATTTTATTTATCTTTCCTATAATAACATTGATTTCTTTTTAAATAATCTTGCTCATATTTACGGCATCGTGTATTCCTCTGATCATGTAATATTTTCTCATGCTACAGAAACTGGAAGACTGCTATAGTTTCAACTAGCCCACTGATCATCTTAGGCTTTGTTCGTCTTGTTACAACAACTGGTGTGGATTATCAGGTGGAACTTCTTTCTTGGGAATCTTAGGATGATCTGTGGCAACTCAAATAGATTAACTTGTCTTGTATATACAAATACCATTCTTTTCTAAAGCTGTAACGAGGCTAGTCACCTATATGTTTTTGATGCTTGAAAGTAATATGACAGTTACGGATAATAATCCTTTGGACAATATATAACTTGTGTCAAACCCCAAGGTTTTTGTTAGCATGTAAGCCTGAAAACTTTGAGTGCTATTGAATGGAGGGTTAGTAGAATTTTTTTTTTTGCAAACCTGGCATCTAAGATGAAATTTAATGTGGATTATCAGTTAGAACGTCTTTCTCGGGAATCTTAGGATGATCTATGGCAACTCAAATAGATTAACTTGTCTTGCATATACAAATACCATTCTTTTCTAAAGCTGTAACGAGGCTAGTCACCTATATGCTTTTGATGCTTGAAAGTAATATGACAGTTACGGATAATAATTTTTTGGACAATATATAACTTGTGTCAAACCCGAAGGTTTTTGTTAGCATGTAAGCCTGAAAACTTTGAGTGCTATCGAATGGAGGGTTAGTAGAATTTTTTTTTTGCAAAGCTGGCATCTAAGATGAAATTTAATGTTGATTGCAGTATGTACGATTATTTTATCCCTTCAGGTCTTTAATGAAAATGATGACTGGTATTGTATGTGTTTTTACCTATTTATAGAATCTCTTAAGAAGTAAACATTAAGCTAAAATTTAACTTTAAAAAACCGGTTTGTAAAATGAAGTTTGCACTTATGTAATATGAACTAATTTTATCTCTAGTTGATGTGAAATCTCCAATACATCCCACTCACGTCATGATATGTACATCACGTGCTTGAGACTAGATATTTGTGGGTGGTCTGATAGAGACCTGGTAGCGGGTGACACTATAGGCCTATCAAATCTCATTAGGATAGACTCTGATATTGTATTAATAAGTGAGTTTTAAGCCTAACTTAACCTTATAAATTCGATATGGGATCTCCAACAAAATCTTATTTCTGAAGTAATCATTTTTTTGTTTTTTTAAATTTTAATTTCACACTGATTTACTGTTTTGCCTTTTATATTGTGAGTAATAATTTTCTAATCCATGAATGAAGACGTTCTCAAGGAAGCATGTGATCAATTTTCTGTTTTATAGGTACATGTCGGTGAATATGGTGTGCATTGGAATTTCTTCTTCACACTTGCTGCTGTGTCAATCCTTACTTCCTTTATTAATATTGCTCCTCAATATTGTGGAGTTATTGGTTCACTTCTACTAGTAGGTACATTTTTATTTTTCTTATTCTTATGCCTTGTCTTTTGAAATCTAATTTTCTTATCAAGTTTAGTTTCTGTTTCCAAGGGTACCAGTTCTGCTTGGTGCAAGGTTTAAATAATTACTTACTTTCTGATGAAAGAGGAATGGATATATTAAGTCAAAACAAGGAGGGAATTTTTAGCATATTTGGTGAGAATTGAACCCTGCATTGTTCAATCTTGATTCTAGGGCTATCATTTTGTGGACAAATACTTCTAGTTGTTTTATTTGTTATATATAAAAATTGGTCAAGCAATATTATTTTGTCTCCAGGATACTGGGGTATGTACCTTCTGGGCGTTCATTTAGGAAACTCTCTTATCTTTGGAAGTCATTCCTCTGGATTTAGAAGTAGCAGATGGGTACGGATGAGGGTTTGGGCTCTCTCCATCCTGTTTTGGTAAAGCTTGATCCAAAACTTGTTTATCCTGCACTAAGTAATCTTGTTTTGATCCAAACCATGTTTATCCTGTCTACAGCTTTGAACTTATTCCTTTTTCATGATGCCCATGTCAGGTTATTAACTTTTCTACTGGACAGGCATGTTGAAAGAGTTTCACGGAGAACAGTATGTCTGACTATATTGCAGTTTCTTAATTAGAAGGGTCATTTTTTAGCATCAATGATGGAAACTAACTGTTGATATTTTGTGCAGTGCAACCTTCCATATGTTACTATGGTATTGGCTGACAATCTACAGGTCATTCTCACTTCAGTTCTATTCTATGGATCAGTGGCTAACATATTATGATAGGGCATATTCACTTTGTTGTTTGTATTGCAGTTGCTATATTTTAAAATTCTTTCTAGGTTCTATCTTGGTTGGTAGTGTGTATAAATTTTATTTATGCAATTAAATTTTTGAGTCCGACATATCAAATGCAGCTTATGGTGTCTCATTCAGTACCGTGGTCCTAATTCCACAGCGCAGTTGTTGACAATTTATTTTCTAATTTGAAATCTGATTATGGATTTGGCTATTGAATCTGAATATTACCCATTTTTCAGCTGTTATCAATTCTAATGCTGGCTGACCTTGTTCCTGGAAGGAAAACTTCAGTACTTGAAGAAGCATTCAGCCGGAACTTACTGGCTACATTTCTACTGGTGAAAACAAGATATTTCTTACTTACTAATATTATGTTTTCTCTCTCTGGACATCATCAGTTATAATTTGCTCGGACAATTTGTGTGCAGGCAAATATTCTCACGGGGTTGGTAAACTTGTCTGTTGATACCCTGTCTGCGTCATCAATCATGGCCCTTATTATATTGTTGGTCTATGCTTATATTTTATCAGTTGTAATTGGTATTTTAGATTATTTTGGTATTAAATTAAAAGTTTGGTGAAGCAGTCATTGCGGTGTTGTAGTATGTTCTATTAGTGTTATTATTTATTTTCGAATAAGAATTCTTTCTTTTAATCATCAATTGAATTTTTATAATAATCGTGTGTCAATTATGGTTGATTGTAAAGGTATACATATGAAAATTGTACTGCCCTTGAACTCGATCTGGGTTAACAAACTTGATTTACGAATGCACATGTACTCTAGAAGTAACGTAGACTGGACAAAGCTCATCTTTATGAACTTACGGACAGCCATTTCGTTGACCCGAAAAAAGATAGCCATTTCCCTGCACATGCAATTGTATGGTATCTATGGTATTTCAGAATGGATACCAATTGACCACTGAGCAAATGTAACCTACAACTCATACTTCGGTGCTTTTGTATTCCCGTGCTTCGTTTTCATGCATCTTGATTTGGCAAGCCCTTGGTAGTTTTGGTACATGATTGCACAGTGAAACGGTGTGGTAAAATGATGCATAAATCTTTCTAGGCAGTATATATAATGGAAAAAAGAAAGGTTGAAACTGACTTCTGGGGATTTGAATGTAGCCTAAGTGATGTGGACCTGCAGATAATGTACTTTTTCGAGAAGGGTAGCTTACAGTCACATGGTTAATGCAGCAGAGTCTGACAACTTGGACCACGCTCCTAGCTCGACCTCTGTCCTTTCGTATGTCCTCATCAGCACATATGGCTAAAGTTCTGGTGTCTACAAAAACATGCACATCGAGGTGTAGACTATGCCCAAAAGGATATTAATATTATGGTAATTGTCATAAAGTATAAACTTCTACGTGCTAAGCTTGACTTAGTTTTATGTACTTTCGTCTACATGTTTATAATTCACGTGTTTAAAAGAGGACACTGAAGATATTCTTGCCAAGTTTCTGGTGGTCCTGGCCATCCTCACTTTTTGTATACAGTGTGGCTCAAGGTGCACAAGCCCCCTCGTACAATACCAGTAATTACGGAATTTCGTAGCTCTTAGTAGGGCCTGGGTTGGCTTTATAAGAAATTAAGTGATACCAAACACTATTTTCATCAACACAATTAATTGATAGATGATGACGAGAATTCTTTTATAAGTAAGTAATAATTTTGTAGATTATAATGATTGAAGATCTAGTTACATACACAGCAAATTTTAGATTCTATTTAATCGGTATCACTACGTACTCTGGAATAATAAGATGTAGCATAGGATTTTCGTCTAGAACACAATGTTGATATGGCTTTGACATGTAGAATGTTGTACCGATGGATTGTCAAATACATGCACAGCCTTTGTCTAAATTATTTATATAGGAATCTCGGGTACGTGAGCCATTCATTTCCTGCAAAGCCCAACACAGATTTGAATGTGATGGGTAGCTATTGCACAGCTTGTTCTATTGTTTTTATGCTTATTTCTATATAGATTTGGGTCCCCCACTCTACTCTTCATTGGCATAAGCTGTGCCAGTCTTTGACAGCATCTATGAAATTGGGAAGGAAACCAAAGCATGGATGTGTGAGGAGTCTGTTTCCTTTTACAACACCTTTCTGATTCCTGAAAAGCACAAGACCTTTTCTGCCCTTCTCACGTGTTGCGTATCCTCTAATCTAAATTAACTCATTCTCCCATATTTAACCTTCAACTTCCTCTTCCTCTGTGACTCAAACTGCATCAACCAAGTTAGTGAGATTTTCTACATATGGCTATCATGGCTATGAAAAACTCAACAAAACTCTGGTGGTGACTTACTTTTCTCAGCAAGTAGGGAAGTTCAGACAAGTTTCAAGTTTCAGTTGAAGAGAGAATAATAATGACTTTAGAAACTCTTCCATCCAATGAGTTTTCCAACTTCATTGTCTATGATACTATCTCTGCAACTCCGTTTAGCAGCCATGACTCTTCGGAGGCTAGTTTCTTGGAAAGTTTTGTGAACTATCAGGAACACGACCCCTCATCAATGAGCACCCGAAAGCGCCAAGCCAGCGAGCCAGAAGCCATTGACAAGAAGCAGAATGTGGTGGGGATGCAAGGTAGGAAGAAGAGGAGAAGGAAGCCAAGAGTTTGCAAAAACAAGGAAGAGGCTGAGACACAGAGAATCACTCACATTACAGTGGAGAGAAACCGCCGAAAGCAGATGAATGAGCATCTTGCTGTCCTTAAATCACTCATGCCTGAGTCCTACGTCCAGAGGGTTTGTTTTGGCTTTCTTGTTTTTTCCTTTTTCAGTCTCTATCTAGTTCCTCTTTCTTTCTCATAACGAATGTAGTTGGGATTTTTCTTAAAATCGCTACTATGTTATGGTCCTATTATAGTAGAGATGAGGAGATTCTCTTTTAGCGATAATGCTAAGGAGGACAAAATATTCTAAACTTTTTATCTGAGCTGGAATAACTATGCAGAATCAAAGATAATGTTCATTATACTGCTTTTTTTACTTCTCTTTGTAAGGTGAATCAAAAGAAGCAATACTAAGCCTAAACTGTAATACGCTAGTGCTGCCAAATAATTGAAACTTTGAATATAACATTTTGGAGACACTTTATGCATAAATCAAAAAGTTCTTGTAAATCCAACTAATTTTTTCAAGATGCAAATTTTATGTTTTAGGGTGACCAGGCCTCTATAGTGGGTGGTGCCATAGAGTTTGTGAAGGAGCTGGAGCACCTCCTGCAAAAACTGGAAGCAAGAAAGCTGCAACTTTTACAGCAAGAAGTGGCACAAACCAATGAAAATACGGCCATTTCCAAACTCATGCAACCCCCTTTTGCACAGTTTTTTTTGTATCCTCAGTACACATGGTCCCAGACCCCTAACAAATACACAGCCAAGACCAAAGCTGCCATAGCTGATATCGAGGTCACTTTAATCGAGACCCATGCAAATCTTCGAATTCTCACTAGGAAAAGCCCCGGGCAGCTAACAAAGTTAGTATCTGGTTTTCAAAATCTCTACCTCACCGTCCTACATCTTAATGTCACCACCATAGCCCCTTTGGTATTCTATTCCATCAGTGCTAAGGTATGTAATTAACTAACTATTCATTTAGTACCGTGTTCCATTTTCCACCTTTCTCAACTCCATATTCTTCCGGATTATAAAACCATGATCCCTTGTATAAAGTAGTGAAAGTTTAGAGAGATCATTTAGCTAATATATTAGCATTTTTTTATGAAGGTTGAAGAAGGATTCCAACTTGGTTCAGTAGATGGTATTGCATCCGCAGTTCATCATTTGCTTGCAAGAATTGAAGAAGAGGCTTTGCTTTGCTGTTGATCAGGTTCACATGGGGACACGAGATTTTAGTGAATTGACCAAATCACCCCTCTAACTCAAGAGAGAGATAGGGAAAGAATATTTGCTGATGGCTGTAGTTTTTGTTTTTGTTTGTTTGATGTTCAACTGATGTCTTCATGCTAAAACATAATTGCAGTAGATGGTTTTTTTTAGGTTGCTTCAAGTACAACTTGTTCGGGAATAATTTTCACAAAATTTCGACAGACTAGACTCAACTGAATGAAAAAAGATGTTGACACAGTTTATCTCGTTTTCTGCTTGATGATGTATTTCAGTACGTGGCCCAAATACATACCAAGTTGCTATGCATGAGGATGCTAATCTTAATGACAAAGTTTTATTATTTATTTTTGAAACATCTCTTATGTTACTAAGAAACAAATGACTTGATCAATGAATCCATTTGAATGCTAAACTAAATTATTTAAGGTAAACATGAGCCAAAAAACTTCACCATCATGCTTCTATTTTAGAACAATCACGCACAGTCTTGGATTAATCCTTGTTTGGGCGAAAATGCATTTTGAGTGTTGACACACTTAAAGAAGAGTCTATCCTATATAAGGGGGAGGTAAAAGAAAACAAAATTAGCCCATGTTGGAGCTGTGGCTACATTTATATATTTTGTTTCTTTTCAGTTATGGATGGAAGAGAGTGAACCTGTAAGACTAAAGAACTCTTCTTTGCAACAAGATAATATAATGCAAATGTATGTGAGGTTAGTTTTAAATACAGCCATTTTGGATATAAGTGTGAGGTTGCAACTTGCAAGTGGGGTTCTGGTTACCTTCGTTACCAACATTACTTAGAACATTGATAAGATAAAGAAAAGATAAATGGTTGACCTGATATCTTGGTTTTGATTAGTTTCCTCAATATAAAATATAATCATGAACGATACTTTCTGACTGTTCACGTGGAAGCAAGAGCTTCTCCCCATTCCTCCTCACTTTTTTCAAGTAAAAAAGAAAAATCAGAAACTGTCCTAGCCAATTGAGTTATTATGCGTTTGCAAGCTAAACATGGTAATTAAGTGCAAGTTAATTGGTCATAGAAAACCAAAAAGAATGGGGTAGAAAACAGTATAAAGGAAAACATTTTTTCTGGGTGATTCATATGAACCATTGGTCTCCTTTGCCAAAGCATCTTGTATGAGTCATTTTCACCTTGGGGTGTGTGATATGTTTTCATTTTATTTTATTTCATTTTACTGTTGTTTTGAATGAAAGGGTTGGATCAAATAGAAGGGATCAATGCAATTTTACTTTTGTTTTGATTATCATCCCTCAGCTTTCAGATTTGTTTCGTTGTGTGTGATCGATAAATCAGTATCCTCATTAAGACATTGTGTCCGTTAGTGTAAGCAAGAATCAGAGAAATGGACATGCAAGGAAGATCCCTAAAACAAATCAACTGCATTACCCTTTGCTCTAATCTGTGCTGTGGGTGCTGTGGGGTCGAATTCCAAGACCTGTCTGAAACTGTAGACCATCCTGTGTCACTCCATGCAGAAGAACATTAAGATTTTTTACATATTATTTTTATTAACTAATAAAATGTTCATGCCTTTATATTATTAAAAATGTAATTATTATAAACATTAATAAATTTATTATTTATAATTAATTTTGATTTTCAAATGTTGTCTATTTTTTTTATGAGAATTGTTACTTGCACTTATTCTTTTCTATTATATTACAAAAGAAGGATAAGAATACAAGTACGAAGGCAAAGAGAGCCAAGAAAATAAGAAATAACTGAAAAAGTATAGTGTAGTAATTCAGAAAACTTGGTCCTTGTGGGACCAATTGGGTCCAAGCAGGCATTGGTTTATCCAATCTGGCTGTCATAATAGTCAACCTTTAGTAAATTTAGTTAAAAAAAAAAAGAAAAACATTTAAAACCCTTAAAGGTAGATAATGGTTAAACTTTGTGAAATGTTAGGTTTGGTAAAATTATTTATTGAAGTAACAGATAAATATAATATGACAGAAATTAATATGTTTTTCTGGTTTTTTTATTAATAAAAATATATTTTGAGTTATTTATATTTTAGCTTTTAATTATTTTTCAAATATTGTCATATAATTTAATTTTTATATTTACTTTAGTATGATAAACAACCACTGCATTAGAAAACTATCTCGATGGTAACTGATTACCCTAAACCTTTTAATTTCTCAATAATTAAGTATGTAAAAGCTTTTTACATTAAAATTTAAAGTTTAAATTTTATATTTGATTATAATTTAATATGAATGATTGAAAAAAATTGGTGTTAAATATATTATTATATTTTTAATATAGGCATATATGTTCACTGTTCACCTTTGTTCATTCTAATTCAATTCTGTTCAATAAATATCCCTCCAATTGTCTTACCCCGAACTGAGATATTTCATTTTCTTGATCATAACAACTATTGCAATACTTTGATATTATTTGTGTAATCTTGATTATATAAAGTTATCCATAGAAAACTTCCTAATGTTGTAGTTTTGATTGTAAATTGAATACATATTTTTGTAAAGGGCACTGCATCCGAGATGAGAAAGAAGGGTACTGTCTTCAACCAATGAACATATCTTCTAAAATTCTAAAGATATTATCACTATTGCACCGACCGAGCAAACCACTCATCAAAGGGGAAATCACTGTCTCATCTATTCCAATAGCCTCTTCTATATCTTTTTAGGTACATTCTTTACTATTTACTGAGATAAGGTTTTTCGGTATATGTTCTTGATGATACATTTTTGTAGTTTCTTTTTTTAGAAAAAAAAATATAGAGGATTTGAGGAATGTTTTAATTTGTACAAAAATGGTTCAAAACTGTACAACTTATTTTCTTTTTTGTGTTCCCTAAATCACAATCATACCTTGTTATTATATATTTTTCAAGTATTTGAAAGATTTTATTTGTTGCCTTATAGGATACAAAAGATATATTTATTTTCTGTGTTTCAATGCATCATAAAATATAAGAATCTATCCTTCATTGTATATTATTGATTAACAATAATTATATCATTTTAATTGCTAGATTTAAAGGCTATCCAATTCTAATAAAATGTGTAAATAAGTATTAGTTTTTATTTAAAGTCTACATAATATTATCTGTTCCAGAACACGTTTTTATTTTTATGTTAATTGTGTAGAAGAAAAAAACAATTGTAATCACTATCAGTCATTTGTACAATTTGCATAATATTAATGTATTATGCTTATGCTGATGAGAAAATTATATAAGTGAAGTCTTATATATTAATTAAGGAAGACAAGAATTGAACAATTTAGAGTAGAGAAATGTGTGATAATGTTTAATATATTTTTTAGCATATTAAATGGATGCACTTAAGTGGTCTAAGGTGTATTTCACCAAACATGACATGCAACATATAAGAAACTACTTGAAATAATGACACATCTTGAAACTCTTTAGTAGATAAAGAGAAAAAGACCAAAGGAGTAAAATATAGAGATACAAGTTATATTCACATCTAAACAACCAAGCAATTTTAAAGTCTTTCTTTTTCATTTCTTTATAAATAGTTCTCAACCATTTTATATATTTACAAAGTAAAGAAATAGTGAAATTAAACCTTATAGTATATCTCTTAAACTATTTGTCAAAATCGTATTTGTAATAAAATTTGTGTGTAATGCATGAGTAACTTGATTATTATAAATAATGTTTTTGTGTGGAAACTTGTAGAGATTGTAATATTAGTAGAGTTCATCGATTATTTTTCATAATTTTTATTAATGTGGCTCGTGTTTATCTAACTTCTTTAATTTATAACTATGTATATTAAAAATATTTTTATATTTTAATATAATATAATGTGATTATCACTTTTATAATTAAGGGTAAGACTCTATTCATTAAAAAATATTTTTCATAATTAATTATCATATTTAGTTTAAGTCCTTTATCTTAAATTTAATGAAAATTCAACAGTATTTCACATTAGTCTCTATACAAGAAATGAAAAGAAATGAAAGTAATGCATATGATAAAGTATGCACACAGTAACATGAAATTTTTAAACTAAAATTCTATTATTTTAAAATTAAACTTAATATATATATATATATATATATATTACTAACTATAAAAAATAAATTTTTAAATTGTCAAAAAACAAGATTTAATATAAATTTTTTAATATTTGAGCATTTGTATTAAATATCAAATAAAAAAAAATAATATTCGTTTAATATGTGCATAAATAAAAAATTAAATAAATATATTTAAATTATTAAAATAAAGTACAGAGCATAATTATATACTTTTATCCAACAAGTCTTTTAGAAGGAGATTGCCTGTGAAACTAAAATAATTTAGGCCCTAGATATTTTAAAGATTTTAAAGAATATAAATAAAAGATTTAATCTTAGGAACTAAGATAATTTAGTCACTCCAATTTTAAAAAATGTTAAAAAATTTAAAAAGTGAATATTTTTTTAATTAAATTGAAGTTCACTGTTTAAATATACATGAGAAATTTATTATAACTTTTTTCCATTTAAAGTTGTAAACATTCGTAAAAATAAAACTTTTATGAAAAATAAAATTAATAACAATTAAACATCACAATTTATATTTTATAATAATATTTTAAGTATTATTGATTTATTTGTTTTATTAATTTTTAATTAGATTCCATCGTATAATTTAGAAAAAAATTGAAATAACCTGTGTTTAGTTACATTTTGTAATAAATTGAGATATTAACCTCAAAATCTATCATAAGTTAAATCATCGAAACTTCCAACCCAACAATTCATGTTTTAAGGAATTGAGAACTATTGGGTTGAGTTTTGATGTTAACCCTTTTAAACCAATATTCTTATTTTTCACTAGAAGGATCGTTTTGAAGGTCAAGTGGTCAGGTTCATTTTAAAAGTATGAGAGAAAAACAAAGCATATCCTAACTATGCTTATAAATTATTGTCTCAAATATTCATTTATAAAAAATTTATAGCCCAAACAAAAACTTAAACACTTAGGGTTAGTATAGGCAAGGAAAGAAGACACTTAATTGGATGGGCAAGAGGGGTAGGGAAAGAAGAGCTACACAACTACATAACCATAGGGTGTACAACATGGAGTAATGATGAGATGGAGGAGATTCAAAAATGGCTAGGTAAAGAAGGGTGTGAGGGAGAATAGTGAGAGTCCAAGTTGTGCTATATAATATAAACACCTTTCTTGTGACGTAATTGATATAGAATGTTATTTTCTAAGTCATTTGTTGTAGCATTCGATATAAATAACTTTTGGTGACATGGACCACACTTATACTACATCATCATTTGGGGTTAAATCAATGTAATAAAATGTTCATAATACTTCAATGTTAGAAAAAAGATCAATAGACCAAAAGATTACCATAAGAGATCTTGATTAAGTGCTTTATGAAAAAGTATAAAACATGAAAATGCATTTGTTTCTAAGTATCATATCTCGACAATACATATGCTTTGTTTGATTAATCACAGACGTTGCAAAAACAATTTACAATATATATTTGTCTGATAAGATCAAGCTTAGATAAATGATAAAATATATAATCTTTGACATTACATAGTATTACTCAAAGGCTTATAAATGCTTCTAATAGGTTTTGGAATGTTCTTGCGTCTGATCACCAAAAGAATCTCACAATAAACATTAACATAAAAAGATCTCTCAAAGTGTGTAACAAAGTTGTTTTATGTCAACAATTATTTTGAAAGAACAATTTGTCACCTCTACATAGATCATCCGTCTCGTACAATCTAGAATTTTACTCAATATGAGATAAAAGCTATGTAATCTAGGCCTGGTATGTCATGTTAAGTTTTAGAATGTTTCTTCAAAAAGAAGTTGCATAGAATGTTGTATGAGATTTGTGAAATCACAATAAGGGGGGTTCAATTGTGATTTAATTTAAATCATAAAAACTTTTTGTAAATATCATTTGAATGCAGTATTCAAACAAAGGTTTTTGTTTAATATATCAGGTCAGACACAACAAGTTAATTACACTAAAGTCCGTAATATCTCTAACTGATGATCAATTTGTGATTCTTGCGTCTTATGGATAACATTTGATGTAGGTTTTTCGTAAACTATAATTTGTTGAAAAAGATTGACTTAAATAGATATATTTTCATAAACATTTTTCAACAAATTTTGTCTTTATAAAAAATAAAAGGTGTATCATCGACATCTCACAAAAATTATGTTCAAACGAACATATTCAAAAACCTTATTCTATCCTTAGCTCTATTAGTCTAAACGGTCGCGTCATACTCAAATTTTGCATCTCAATCGAATCACTTGATTACCATATTTTATTGTTATTTTTAACAAGTGATCAAATCATAGTTCTTGTGTCTAACCAAATCACTACAAGAAAAGGTTAAATTACCGATGAAATTTTATCGACAGAACTTTATCCGTCGGTAAAATATCATTATCGATGATTTTATCGACGGATATCATCCGTCGGTAAATTCATCGACGGATTTATCTTAAATTCGTCGGTAATTATCGACGGACTTAGAAATCCATCGGTAAATTTATATATGATCAATTTACCGATAAATTTTGGATGTTTTCGATTGATTGTCTCGTCGATAATTTTTGTTTTTTTTTTTGTAGTAAATAACACAAATGCAAACTATAAACTTAGTTCTAAACAAAATAATTTGATAAGACATTTTTAATATAAATTCTCACACTAACTCTCCTTCTTGAATTTGTAGAGACAAAGATAATATACAATATAAATGATATAAGAATGGGAGAAAAATACTCGCAGAAACTTATATTGACTTGTGTGTCACAACAGACTATATCCAATTTTTTGTTAGAGTTGTTATTATAGATGTATTTGAGGAATCCAATGAATCAAGCTTTACAAAAGAACATTGAAGACTTAGATGTGTATAGTGAGTGAGTGTGTTTAATATATGATTTTGTATGTAAATTTCCCTTTTTAAGTTGTTTAATTCCTATTTACTTAAAGAAAAGTTAATTTAAAAATGTTTAGAACTTATCTTGGTGGAAAAATAATTTTAACTAAATAAAAAGATATTTTTATCTATTGAAATATTCTTATTTAAAGTCCAATATGATTGTAGTGAATATTTTAATAGATTATTTTATTGAATCAATATGTTAAAATCACTTAAAAACCTTGATTAGTTGTGGAGTTTTGCTCCATATGTTAAAACAAGTTTTCAACATACTAAAATTATCCTATGCTTTTGAATATAATTAGTCTATTTTATCATGTTGAAAGTACGATTTAATTCATTCGATCTTTTCACTTATAAGTGAAATCAACATATTAAAACGTAGTTTTGATCCATTAAACTAACATAACATACTTTATATAACTCTTTCATATTCATCTCATTTGACACAAATTTCAAAATGTAAGTTTCATATATTTTTTTTCAAGATATGAGAGTTTACACCAAGCAAAAGACATTTTCTTGGAGTTTTCCTTTGGTATTTTCAAGATCCATCTTCTAGGTTGAGTGTGGTGAATCAGGTGATATTGTTTCAATTGTATTTTTTTTCCATTTCTTGTAAGTTAATAGTCTAGATAGAGTTTCTAGACTAAGCTTAGTAACAAGGTGTCACTAGTATAGTGTCTTGCTTTTGTAAGGTTCAAGAGCAGTGTTTTTTGTTGTGTAAAATCTTTGATTTAGTAGAAGCGTGACCAGTGAAGTTGAGAAACTAAATGCAACTCCTATATAAAAGTGAACTAGTATAAAATTGTTATGCATCTCTTCTTTTGTTCTCTTATTATTTCTCATAATTTTAATTTGTTCTTTAGTCATTATTTTGAATTTTAAAACATTAAAAAAACTTAACCAAATTTTGAAATTGATCTACTCTTGAAGGATTCATTTTAAAATGTCTTTTTTTTTTAATTCTTAATAGTTCAATTCACCTCCTCTTAAACTCGGCTTTTGATTCGAACATTCTTGACCAATAAACAGAGTTTAACAAGGTAGACTAATGTTGCAAAGTATATTAAAGTATTCTTGAGCTCGTAGCCACTCCTGTTTAATCCCTTGAATATTTTTTCCCCTTGCCACTCTTAGTTTAATGGGTATTTTTTTCCCTAGCTACTCTTGGCTCAACAAATAGTATTCTTTCCCACGCCACTCCTGACTCAACAAGTATTCTTCAAGTATCTAGTCACTCCTGACTACTCCTTTGAGTATTATTTTCTAAACAGTCACTCCTAGCTGAAGTTTGATCATTAGGGAGGATTGTGTCTGGCAGTGAATACAAAGATTTGGATTTCTCTCCTAGTTCAATTGTTCTTTCACTCTAGAAAGAGGTTACTTCTTTTGACGAATATAATAGGTAAGCGCTCTCTCTACTAGGTGTTTGACTGAACACTTTTAGTGTTCTTCTCATAATCTTTTTTTATTCATAATGACAAAAATGCTTGTCGTTTGGGCTCTAAGATCATTATTGTAAAGCTTTGAGGAATGCTCTTTATCCTTGCAACAATTTGGCACAATTTCTCCTTAGCTCTATCTTTCTTCTTCTTAATGGTAAGCTTTTTATAGTCACTCAAATAAGATAACTATTGAGAGGTCGTTTATGTTTGTTCAGTAGCTTCAGTTCTTCTATATTTTCTGTGTTTGTTGAGCTTAAAAATACTTGACGCATTTAATATATTTTTTCCTTACACAATGTCCTTGACAGCTGATAATGCTTCTTTTCCTACATAGCATAGCCTTTTGTATAGTTTAGATGTTCTTGTGTCAGGAGGTTGGTGACAAAGACATCTTTAACTCTTTTTCTAAAAGATCATTTGATGTTGACATATGCTTTTTGTTTTGTAAACATTATGCCAAATGTTACATATCTTCTTTTTAATCACAATTCTGTTAATTAGGTTCCATGTATGTTGAAAATTATTTGATTTTAAATCTTTTAGAGTTTAAATGTCTCAAAGTCTTACCTTTTTTTTATGTCTATTACCTTGTTATCAAGTAATATAATATATATATATATATATATATATATATATATATATATATATATATATATATCACTTTTCTACTTTACTTTAATTACATATATATCTCTAATTGAAACAAAGTTAAGAATGATCCAAACGGACATAATTCCTTCATAATAGATATCTCAACTTACTATGAGAATGAATACTATAGTATTTATCAATGCTCAACTTTTGTTTTAAATTTTATAGATATATTCTTTATCTTTTTTATATTTTTGAAAAGATGTTTGCCATCAATTTCGCTCTTCAAATTTATAAAAGAGATTTAACATTATTTTTTCTTATATATAATGATAATGTTAAGCATCAAATTTAGAATAGATTATGTTCCATTATAGATTAAACCTAATTTGAGTTGACTTGATTTAAAACTCAATTGAACTTCAATATTAACTATGCTCTACCCAACTCAATTTAAGTTCACGAAAGCTTGATTATTAGATTTAAAATTATACTTATGTTATGTATTTATTCTACTAAATATATATGCGTGTGTGAAATTAATTAAAAAAATTATAATATAAAAATATTACACACACACACACACATATATATATATATATATATATATATATATATATATATATATATGAAATAATCATTGAGTCATATCATATATAATTAAAGTTAAATTAATTTCCTTAAGACGCTCAATATTTAACTTGAATTTAGTTTACAAACAAGATTCAACGAATCAATTATTACAACTTAATTAATTTGGTTTGGTTCATATTCAGTCTTAATTGAACCTAAGACTTTATACTTACCACAAAGCTGCGGTTAATCAGTTGTCATTACTTTACTTTTCAAAGAATTTTAGCAACAGTTTATTCCTTAATAATACAAAATATCACAGTTTCTTCGACCACGAAAAACTTATCATTTTGTTTTGCCTAAATTAAAAAATTGTTAAAAAAAAAAGGAAGTTAACTTGTCCTAAAATCGAATTCAAAGTATATAAATTCGGAATTTTAAGCACTAGACACCAATTAAAAAAAATGCTTTTTTATATGAATTAAATATGTGGTTTAGTGGCAATTTGTTATTGTTTTGATTTTCATCCATTGACGAACTCAACTATCATAACTTCGACTACCTCGATTTAAAATAACTACTACTATTAAAATTATTAAAGTCGATTTTAACCACTTTAATTTAATTTTAAAAAATCCACATTCAATATCTAACTGCGGTGGTAACTGCTAGCAAAATCATATTTTTTTTAAAGTAAAATAAATTTGTGGCGACTTCAACAGCTGTAAAGATATTTTTTCCTAATTTTGGAGGTAACAACAAACACCCATCATTAAATTTGTGATATTTAAATAAACCTTATAAATACCCAAGTTAATATACATTCTTCAATATGATCTAATTACTTATATCAATGCTTAACACCATGAATGATGTGATCATGCTTAGACCCATTAGCATTCATGGTGATATGCTTAGACCATAGAATGCGATGATCAATGAACCACACTGAACAATCATTTGAAACCTGAAAATTAACACATCAATTAATTAATTTTGTAAAAATATAAGTTATAATCCAAGTATGATATATGTTATAATATCACATATTTTATAAGCCAAAGTATGCATGAAATGGTTTCTACCAAATTTTATAATTCAATTAAGATGTGCAGAGAAAGGAAGAAGAAAAAATGAGACCGACAAAGTCAAATAATGAATGGTGGAAGGAAAAAAATGCTAATTTTTCATAAACACAAAGCTTTAGAAATTATTTAATTCCATATATTATGGTGCATCAAAACTGCAAATAAATCTGTACCTAATTAAAGTTGTATTAATATTGGTAAGTTAATGTTAAATTTATATCATTATCATTTAGATACGGTATTATAGGATCGATTAGACCTCCTACTCAATTCATAATTGTATTGCTGATCGACGATGCACGGTCAAGATGGAGATACTGTAAATTTTTAAGTCAATTGAGATCTATCCAGCACGTGTAATAAAGAATCATCCCACAAGTCGATTGAGATCCCTGCATGTTGGTCAATATTCACAAATCTTTTTCCAGACACGTGACACTGACAAAAGGACACACGATACTGACAGATAAATACGTAGCACTGACAGACGAACACGTGGCAAGAACTTTGGACAGATAATACAAAAGCTCACAAAGGACTCTCAATGTGTTGGGCCTCCAGTCCAACTACAAGAAATTCCATTTGGGATTACTATAAATAGGAGTGTCATCTCAAGACATAAGGTACTGTTACATTTATCATATTCACCTACTCTTACTCGGACCATTACTAACTCGATCAGAAACCCCTTCCGAGATCAAATACTTTGAGGAGTAACAAAGGACAACCACAGAAACACAGATTGTTAGGTGCTAGAACAAACACTAATTTAAACATTTTTATTAAATAATATAATACAAATTCCCTTCATCATTATGATTTTCCATCTGTAAACTCTATCCTCCTATTTGATTGCTTTTGAACAAAATAGGCAATTATGGGTCATAGAAAACTAAAAATTGTGTACATAACTTTAGGTAAACTATATTGTGGGGTCTTATATTATCATGTTTCTTAATGTTGTCTTTCCTTTGTTCTAGGTGAAGAGGAAGAAAGTTTCACATGCTAGCATGTTTGACACAGCAAAGAGTGCTTATAGGCCTATGATATATGGTGTGCAGCATAAAGTATCTTCTTCTTTCTTTTTTTTCTTTTTCCTTTAAATGTTATCCCTTCAATTTCTAAATTAATATTTATTACAATTTAATGAGAAACATCATGATTTGTCCAGGTATCATATAGTGATAAAATTATTTAGATATCAAACAACCACAACATTCATTGAATATTATCCGATGTCTTCATTGATAGTCAAATTCACTCCATTGAATATTATATAATTCTATTTTACCGATAAAACACTACAAGAAAACACGATGCTAGCTGCAGGAAAGATGCGTGGGAACAGAAGCCCACGAAAATAGCTTGGGCCAAACCCACGCTCAAATAAAACAACCCACGCAATCTGTCAAAAAATTTAAAATAAAAAATAAAACAAAACGTGGGTCTAGCCCACGCACGATCCACGCACAAAAAAAGATTTATAATTAAATAAATATACATAGCGTGGGCTTAACCCACTCAAAAGTCGAAAAAAAAAATTAAAAAACGAAATAAAATGATGCAGCGGTGAAACCCACGCATATGAATATTTAAATAATTAATTAATTATAAGATGCGTGGGCTTGACCCACGCAGAATGAAAAAGAAAATTAAAAATAAAATAAATGAAATGTGGGTTTGGCCCACGCATAAGAAAGTAAAAGAAAAAGTAAAATAAGCGTGGGTTTGACCCACGTAAAAGTGAACAAAATTTAAAAGAAACAGTTTTTTATAGACGACAAAAATAAAATATTCAATT